>Ga0116229_10000193_pt1 | contig 68179 bp, 63 predicted proteins | sample S1TSphgellanicum_3_FD_87313 | JGI IMG/M metagenome (GOLD analysis project Ga0116229, IMG submission 87313) | Host-associated microbial communities from peat moss isolated from Minnesota, USA - S1T2_Fc - Sphagnum magellanicum MG | ecosystem: Host-associated > Plants > Peat moss > Unclassified...
CACGAGCGGGTTCAGAAATTGGTCGATGAGGTATCCGTTGGCCCCGTGCAATTCCACCCCGTCGAAGCCGGCATCGAGCGCGAGTCGGGCCGATGCAACGTACTCGCCGACCGCATGTGCAATATCGGCTTCGGTCATCGCCCGCGGAGCACTGTTGGGCTGCATCCCCTTCGAATCCGTGTACATCTCACCGGGACAGACCGCCGTTCCCGGTCCAACGATCTCCGCGCCGGCCGGCAGGTTCGCAATATTGCCGACCCGTCCCGAATGCATGAGCTGGACAAATATTTTGCCGCCCTTGGCGTGAACCGCCGAGGTGATCAATTTCCAGCCGCGCACATGCGCCTCGCTATAAAGCCCCGGAATGCGCGGATAACCGAGACCGTTCGGCGATGGAGAGGTGCCCTCCGTGATGATGAGCCCGGCCGCGGCGCGTTGACCGTAGTATTCAGCCATCAACGCATTGGGCGTGTTGGCCTCCGCTGCGCGGCTGCGCGTCATGGGTGACATGACGATCCGATTGGCGAAAGTAAGACCGCGCGTGGAGTAAGCGTCGAACAGCATGGTGATCCTTGAGAGAGTGGCGTATCGCCCGGGGCGGCAATCAAGATCATTATAGTGAGCTGTCGGATCGCCGCACCCGCATCCCAAGGTAGGAGTAATCTCACGCGCATGGAAGGCGTTATCGATCGCGCGACGTTGGATTTTGATCATATTAGACCGCTGCCAGCGTTTCGGCCGCGCGCACCACCTCGTCGAGCGCAACATACCGTTCGCGGAACTCCGGCGGCCAACGCATAGGCCGCCCGCTCGACAATTCGATGCAGGCATATTCGATCTCGGCGCGCGCGAGCGTCGCACCGTCCGCTTCGCGCCGGACTTGGAAGCGTCTGCGAATCCGCAATTTGCCGATCGCCGGCAGCACCCAGGTCGCCGCTCGAATGGTGTCGCCGAGCACGGCGGGTCGCAAATACGCGATGACACTCCGCAAGACCGCCATGCCTCGATCGAGCTCTAGGCATTTCTCGATCGGCAACCCGAGCGACGCGGAGTGCTCCCAGGCAGCGAGGTCGAACCACGTCATATAGACTGAGTTGTTCACGTGGTCATAGGCATCGATGTCGGCGGCGGCGACCGCGACCGTTGCGACATAGGGTGCCGGTAAATCCCATTCGGCGCCTGCGTTATTCAGATGCTTCAGTTTGGCCGCGGCACCGGCACCATTTGCATCCCATGGCGCGCACGCAGCGTGATCAGGCCGCGCGGCTCGACCGGATGTCCCGGCACGAGTCGCAGTCGATAGCGCTGCGCGATCGTGGCGAGCAGCACCGTGGCTTCCGTCATGGCAAACGCGGCGCCGATGCAGATGCGGCGCCCGCCGCCAAATGGCAGATACGAGAAGCGGGGTCGTGCGGCGGATTGCTCGGTGGAGAACCGCTCCGGGACGAATGCTCCCGGATTCTTCCACAGCAGCCGGTGGCGGTGGAGCACCCAGGGCACGATCAGCATGTTCGAGCCTTTGGGTATGGTTCGTCCCAACAGCGTGTCGTCGGCGAGCGCCGCGCGCGCAATGGTGTGCACCGGCGGATACAGCCGCATCGATTCCTCGATCACCATCCGAGTGTAGACGAGTTTCCCCACATCCTCCTCGGTCGGCGTGCGCCCGCCGAGTACGGCCGCGAGTTCGGCATGCAATGTGGCCTCCTCGCCGGGATGCTGCGACAAGAGGTACCAGATCCACGTCATCGCCGTGGCGGTCGTCTCATGACCCGCCATGAAGATCGTGATCACTTGGTCGCGCACATCCTTGGCCGTCATCCCACTGCCCGTCTCATCGTCGCGCGCCGCGATCAACCGCGCCAGCAGATCCTTGTGGCTGCCGCCGGACGGGCCCGAACGCAGCTGGGTCAGGCGATCGATCTCCGCGTCGAACTCGCCCAGCGTGCGTTCGGCGACCCGGGCCCGGGGCAATCCCGCGAGCCAAGCGGGCAACCCCAGAAAATCCATGATGTTCGGCCGCATCCCGGCCTGATAGGTCCCGGCCCCACGCTCCATGATGGCGAGCATGGCTTCGGAATCGGTCGAGAACATAGTGCGCGAGATGATGTGGAGCGTCAGCTTCATCATCGCGGTGGCGACATCGACCGGCTCATTCGGGCTGAGCCTGCTCCACTCCGCCAGCAAGTCCTCCGTGGCGGCGCTCATGATCGGCGTGTACGCCGCGATGCTGCGATGATCGAAGGAAGGCGCCATGGTGCGACGATGCCGTCGCCAGGTCTCTCCTTCCGAGGTAACAAGCCCCTTGCCGAGACCGGGTTCGAGCAGACGCCGGGAGATCTCTGTCTTTTGATAGTTGGCCGCATTGTCGAGCAGCACATGCTTGATGGCGGCCGGCTCGCTGACGACGAATCGATGCCGGCCGAACATCTTTCGATCCAGGATCTCGCTCTCGTACGCCTCTTCCGGATAGGTCGCGATCATGTTGTCGCGCATCACGCGAAAGAACTCAAACATAGGCAGCGGGCCGCGCCGCGGCACGGGTGCCGGCAACACCGGAGCGTTATCGGTATCTTCGAGCAGGGCCAAGGGTCAGCGAACCTGCGAAACGATATCCGAGTACGGCGCGCTATGCAGCGTAATCCGATCGTTCGGGTGAATCACCAAGCCCTCCTTGGCGCCAAATTCCGCGTCGCTGTCCGGCTCGATGAAGACTTGCGCAGACACTGACCCCTGCTCACCGTCGACACTGACATCGACTGCCAGCGGATCGTTGGAGAGATTGTGGATTCTTCCCGTCAACTCCCAACCGGATCGACCAGCACTTTCCCCCTCATTGCCCACCGGTCGCCGGCGAAACGAGAGTTCGATCGGCAACTCGTTGGCGGCATCGTGGTCATCCTGCGCTGGATTGGCGGCTGCGAGCCGGCGGGGCGGTGCCGGCGCCGGCACCGGCGCGACGACCGGGCGCGCCGCCGGCCAAGAAGGCGGTGTTGCCGGCGGCATCGCCGCCGCAAATGGTTGCGACGCCGCCGCAAGTGGCTGCGACGCCGCCGCATCGCTTTGGCGGCGCCACAGCATCACTCCGAGGGTCAAGACAAAACTGCAAACCATCGTCATGACGAGCGAAACCATCGGGAAACGCGCCGCGCGCACCGCGGTGCGTCGGTCGCGTACATCGCTCATCTTCACCGGAAGCGGGAAATGCGTCTCCGCGGATCGAGCGAATTCAGCGCTTTCGACTATCTGCAATTTAGCGAGACCCGCGGTCGAAGACATGTCGGGCGTTGCATGCGGATCCAGTGTCGCCGGTGGATCCCATGATACCGGTGGATCTTGTACTGCCGGCGAATTCTCTGTTGGCGGAGGTTCGGCGAGCGAGTGCTCCGGAACCGCGTCCGGCGTTGCCGCGAGGTCGGTCTTGCTCTCTGGGGGCGGTGGCAATCCAGGCGCAGGCGGGTCGCGCGCGTCGACCGCCGGTACCGGTCCACCGGCCTTGCGGCCGATCTCGTCGCGCAACACGATGGCGAGGAAGTGCAACCGGTCCCCGACGGCCAGCGCCTCGTAGCTCTTGAGCGCCGCCGACAACTGCGCATCGCCGTTGGCGCGCGGATCGATTTCCGTCGCTTCCGCCTCCGCGGTCTTGGCGGCCCTGGAAGCAGAACGGTTACGGTTTCGTGACGGCGGCTTTTTCATTTCAACCGTACTCCCTCTCAGCCTCGAATTGTAGTCGCCGTGGATGACATGGAGGTAATTTGAATCCAAAAATACGTTGGCCGCCGAACTACCGGTGCAAATCCAACCATTGGCTCGATGTATCGATTCTTCAACAAAATATATGGAGGTTCAAATGAAAGTCATAAGCACTCTCGTGGCGTCCGCCGCCGTCGCCGGTTCGCTGCTTGCCGCTCCGCTCGCCTCGGTGGCTGCTCCCACCGACACGACGATCGGCGGCGAGACGGTCGTAGCTCTCGCCGGCAGTTTCCTCTCCGCTCTGAAAAGCCTCGGCGTCGCGCCGGGGGCCATAGGTCCCGGTCGCATCGCGGCCTACAAGGGCACGACTTACGCCGCATTTCCGATCACCACAGGCCAAATCGATTTGGGGACCGTCGAGGGAGAGATCGATCATTCCGGGGGATTGTCGCTGACCGCCGGCGGCACGGTGGTTGAACTGACCGGCTTTGCGATCGATCTGTACAAAGGGGCCAAGCCGGTGTTGACGGGTCTCGTGACGGTCGACGGCAGCTTCGTCGGCCGCATTCCGCTATTCGATTTGTCGCTGGCGTCCGCGACTATCGACGACAAGAAATACTCACTTGCGGTGGATGAGGTCGGAGTGACCCTCGATTCGGTCGCCGCCGGCGCTCTGAGCAGTGTATTTAAAACCACGGTCCCGGCCGGCCTCACCGTGGGTACGGCGTCGGTGCACGCTGCCTTGGCCTGCAAAGGCTGGTAGCGCTGCCGGCTGGCCCTTAGGAGTGAGTGGGGCGGGGCGAAAGCTCCGCCCCTTCCCAAGCTGGCGGCGTCGCTATTCCAGCTTGCCGCTCAGCCTTCTGCTTCTGACCGCGCCGCCTTTCAGGCTGGACGTGCCGTCGCGGCGCCCGCCACGTCGACGTCCATCACCACCGTGGAGACGTCGACCACGCCGCTCGCGATGGTCTCAGCGCTTTTCTTGGTGGCCACATTGCCCACCCGGCCCGAGAGTTTCACCACCCCGTGATGGACTTCGACGCCTATCGCGCCGCCGGCGCCAATGGGGTCGCTATCGAGTGCGGCGAGGACATCATGCTGAATTTCTCTATCGTTTTTCATCGGCAATGGTCATCGTGATCACCGCAATCATGCCAAGCATGCTCGTGATAGTACCGATGGTGATTGCCGTCATAGTAGCCCTCGCGCGGCGCGATCACGCAGCCCGAAGCCAAAGCCATGAGGCTCACTATCAAGCTGTTCCTGGCGATTAGCACTGCATTTTTCATGATCCATACTCCGTGGGTTGGCAGATCACTATACCTCATGACGATCGCCGGCACAGTCCGCGACTTGCAGTCAACGAGTGTCGCCCGCCGTCCTACGCCCAACCGCTCACTTTCCCGCCGGCGCGTTGCGGTCGTTCTCCTGTTGCGTGGTCGATGCGCCTTTCGATTTCGTCTTTGCCCGCAAGCCTTCGTCCTCGATCAAGCGTTTTCGCACGTACAAGAAGCGGATATTTTCGTACTCGAACGGTGAGCCGGAAGAGTAATAGCGGAAGTTGACGTGAGCGCGCTCATCGACCGCATCTGCCACATCGAGCCCCCAGGACACATCGCCCCGATACAGGTTCGCGATATTGATGCCATAGGTCGTGCCGAAGTCGCCGAGAAGGCCCACGCCGTCCCGCAATGTCGACGGACCGAGCAGCGGAATGACCAAATAAGGTCCGGGATGCATGCCCCACCGCGCGAGAGTATCGCTGAACCCGGTAGGCGCTCCCGGGAGCTTCAACCGCTCAGCGACGTCGATGAGTCCGCCGATGCCGATGGTGCTGTTGATGACGAATCGGCCCAGACTGCGCAAGCTTCGCTGGAACTGGATCTGCAGCGTGTAATTGACGATGCTGTCGACCTCGGACAGATTGCTGAAGAAGTTGTGCACGCCCGTGCGCAGTGGCGATGGAAGGCGGCGATACACGTTCGCCGCCGGCAGGAAAATCGCCTCATCGAAACGCGCATTGAAGCGGTACGTAAAGCGATTGAGCCGACTCCACGGATCATAGGTATACATGGAGGGCGCATCCGCCGGCGTTATCGGCACCGTCTCGCCGGCGGCCTGCGTTGCCTCGGTGGTGCCCGCCGCGTCGCTGGTGCTCGCCGCGGCGGCGAAAGCGGCCGCATTCTCGGCCGCCGCCGCGTTCTCCGCCGCTGGGTCTGCGGCGGGTACACTGCGGAACGACACCGCCTCGGATGCGCAGCCACCGAGCGCCGCGCATAGCGACGCCGCACATAGCGACGCCGCGCAGATGAACCTCGACGGCCCGACGGTGTTCATTCCGGGGCCAACGGCCATCGCCCGCCAAGCATGTCCAGCATGTCGGCGACCTGCCGGCGCTCGCCGAGGTTGCCGAGGTGCCCGCCGTGATCGTAGACCACGATTCGGGAGCCCAGAGTATCCTTGAGCCACGTCAGCTCCCGACTATTGAGAATGACGTCGTTGCTGTTGGTTTGGGCGTAATAATCCGGATTGCCGCGCAGCGCATCGCCGATGATGTCGAGCCGGTTATCGGCGATCAAGGACGCGCTGGTTGCACCCGGCCGATGCTTGAGATAATACGGCGCAAATACCCGGCTGAAGTACTCGGAGAAGGGCATGCCGCGCAGCACCCGCTGTATCTGCGCCAGCGAATCGCTGACCGTCGGCGGATGCCTCGGATCGATCACCACCCCGGTCCCGGCGTACAGATCCCCTGCAAAGAACATGTCTACCAGGTCGAGTCTGAAATCAAGCGCAATCGCGGCCGAGAAGTCCGCATCGGTCTTGAGAACGGCGGCGGCGGCATTCAGTATGAAATTCTCATCCACCTGTACCCGGTCCGAGGCCACGTAGAGATTCGCGAGCTCCGCATACAGGCGCCGATACAGCCGCTCCACGCCTTCGTCGCCGGATCCGATGCTTTGTGCGAACAGCTTGTCGAGGCGCCCCACGGAGGCGAACAGGCTCACCGGCGGATTGATCATCACGGCTCGATGAATATGCAGCTTGCCCTCGTTCGCGTCGATCGACTTGACGATGGCCGCATTGGCGCCGCCGAGACTGTAGCCCAGCACGTCGATGTCGGTGATCCGCACCTTGCGCGGCAGATGTCCGATGATCCTCTGCATGGCGGCATACAGATCGTGTCCGTCCTGCATCAGATCGCCGGCGACCCCGGTGCTCGACGCGGCCACGATGAAGCGCGGAAACGTCGGCGACGGCATCGTCAGTACGTGATATCCCGCCTGATACAGAGCCGCGCGCAAGACCGAGAGGTTCGCGCTGTTGCCGTCGCTGCCGGTGCCGGCGATGACGATCGCGAGGGGCGCCGGCTTGTCCTGCGCCGAGAGCCATACGCGGAGCCGTCGATCGAACCAGAACAGAGGCGGGAGCGGACGCGCCCAAGGCATGGCAATGTCGATCTCGGTGAGCGGTACCCGGTCGGGCATGGACGCAATGTCTTGTGGCGGAGTGCCGAACACGGTGGCGCGCAAGCCCGCCGAGTCGGCCAAGCCCGTGGCGGGTCCCGCACCCGCGGGCGGCAGGGTCGCGGGTTCGGCGCGCGCGCGCGTCGCGGTCAACAGCAACATGACCAGTGCGATCCATACCGCGGGCGACCATGCCGACGATGCGGCTGCCGCCGCGCCGGCGCGGCCTCGCGTCATTGCAGTCATCGCTCACTCCCTCGAAGGACCAGTCGATACCATATCTGCACCTGCGGTAAGGATCGACCACCACGCGGTGTAGGACTCCGACTGACGTACCACCCCTGAATGCTGTATCGTATCTGCGTAGAGGGAGCACTAAGAAAATGACGAGACCGCTTTGTGTAATCCGTAGAGTTGATCGGGCGATTCGCGTGGCGTTGGTAGGGGCGGCATGGGCTGCCGCGACGCTCGCTCATGCCGATGTCACCATCGAGCAAAAAACCACGCTCGACGTGGCCTCCATGGTCAAAATGCACGGTGGCTCGACCACCAGCGTGACCGCCGACAAACAGCGGGAAGACTCCGACTCCCATTGCGAGGGCATGATGTCCCTGATCTGCGGCAATATGAAGAGCGCAGAGATCGTGCGCTTGGATCGCGGCGTGACCTGGCGCTTGCAACCCGACAAGAAGACCTACCGCGAAGAGGCGTTCGCCACCCCGGAAGAGCTCGCGGAAATGCGCGCCAAGATGCAAGCGACTCTGGAAAAAATGCGTTCCTGTCCGGTCTCTCAGAAACAGCAGCCCATAGACAAATCCAAGTGCGAGATGTCTCCGCCCAAGATCGACGTCCATAAGACCGACGACAAGGCGACGCTCCTCGGACACGATGCGCAACGCACTCTCGCCACTTTGACGGAGACTTGCACCGACAAGGACACCGGCGATGTCTGCGACACCGTCGTCGCCGTCGACGTCTGGTTGACGCAGGACGACCTACCGGGCGCCGCCGATCGCCGGGCTTTCGCGCAAGCCTACGCCAAGAAGCTCGGGCTCGACGACATGCAGGGCCCGTTGCGCGGAGAATTCGCGAAATTCCTCGCCCCCTATCAATCGCAGATCAAGCAGCTGACGGACAAATCGAGCGCTCTCAAGGGCCAGCCGCTGAAGACCTCATTGCGCGTCGTGATGGGCGGCCAGCAGTGCAGCGCCGTCGCCAAGATGAAGGAGAACGCCGCCCAAAGCGGCGACGGTTCGGCCGGCGGCAATCCAATGAGCGACGTCGGCCAGGCCGGGAAGGCCATCGGTTCGGTGCTGGGCGGACTGTTCCACAAGAAAAAGACCGATGATTCGGACGCCGCGGGTGGCGCTGCGGCGGCGCCGGCATCATCCGCGACTCCATCGTCGGATCCCTACGCGCAGTACGCGCAACTGGCCGCTTTCACGATGGAAACGGTAGCCATCAGTACCGATGCGATCCCGGCGGATCGCTTCGAAGTGCCCCCGGGCTGGACCAAGCAAGTACCGCCGCCCGCCAAGAAGGACGACTCGGAATTCACTTGTCCAAAGACCAGCCCCTAGCTCAAGGGCCGCCCGACGGCTCGCAAGCGGCGCGGATCAATGCGCGAACGTCGGCCACCGGCCAGTACTCGAGCTTGGACAAGAGAACCCAGGCGGCGGTCTCGCTGACCACCTGATAGGGATCGTCGGGATTGCGCGCCCGATTATGTGCGGAGTAGCACACGCTCATACTCAGCCGCGCGACTATCAAGGGATAGAGAGCCTCCTGCTCCGCGGTGCTCAATGGATAGTGGCGGTGATACGCACGAATGACCCGCGCCGCCGCTGCCAGTGGTTCGGCCTCACCGAGCATGGTATAGGCGAGCGCGACGGCCAGCGCCTCGGCCGGCGTAAAGCGCGGGATGCTCTCGAGCGAAATGGCCATGGGTCGAAGTGATCACACTGAGGTTCAAACCTGCCGCGCCGGCGCGGCCGCCTGAAATTCTCGTAGTTCCCGGCAAGCGGCGTCGATCCTCTCGATGTGCGGATAGGGCGCGAGATCGAGCGCAAAGCGTCGCGCGTTGAATACTTGCGGCACTAGACAGACATCCGCCAGGGTCGGCGCGTCACCGTGACAGAATCGACCGGTCGCCGAATCGCGCGCCAACCAGCGCTCGATCGCCTCGAATCCAAGCCGCACCCAGTGCCGATACCACTTGTCACGCGTGGGTTTGTCGATATTCAATTCGTTCTGCAGATACTGCAGCACCCTCAAGTTGTTCAGCGGATGAATGTCGCAGATGATCGCCTGGGTAAGCGCTCGCACGCGGGCTCGCGCCAAGGGTGCCTGCGGCAGCAAGGGCGGGTCCGGATGGATTTCGTCCAAGTACTCGATGATGGCCACCGACTGGGTGAGCACCGCCCCATCGTCCAAGACCAGCGTCGGCACGAATCCTTGAGCGTTGATGTCCAGGAAATCATCCAGCCGCTGCTCACCCGCGCGCAAATCCTTTCGCACCGGCGTTGCCTCGAGCCCCTTGAGGGCGAGCGCAATTCGCACCCGGTACGAGGCCGAACTCAGGTCATACCCGTAGAGGATCATCGGTGCCATGCTACACCGACTCGGCGGGCCGTGAAGTATAGTCAACGCATTCCATGCGCTCTGCAGTGCGGCAGCCAAAGTATACTGATGTGTTGAAAGCGCTCCGGTGTCCGCTTGCACTTCTGACGGCGACATTATCGCTCTGCTGCTGCGTCGGCATTTTGGCGCGCGGTTACTGGACACCCGACGAACCGCGCGAAGCGGACCTCGCGTGGCGGATGAGCTGGCAAACGGACAAAGCCGTGCCGCTGCTCGCGGGCGACGCATTCTGCGAAAAGCCCCCATTGACCTATTGGCTTGCCGCCGTGCCCGTCCGTCTGCTCGGTACGGCGGCGTGGACGGCGCGATTGCCGAACTTGCTCTACGCCTTCATCACCGCGCTCGGCGTCGGGTTGCTGGCACGGCGCAGTGCCGGGAACTTTGCCGGCGGCGTCGCCGCGGCGGCGATCACCACTTTCCTGCTGTCGTACCAGGTCACGATCTGGCTCGCGACCGATGCACCGCTGCTCGCCGCCGTATCGATTGCATTGCTCGGCGCCTTCGTCGGTTTCTATGCGACGACGGCCGGCGAGCGCTGGCGCGGCTACACCTTGATGCACGTCGCGCTGGGAATCGGATTTTTATCCAAGAGCGCCGCGGCGTGGATGGTGCCGGTCCTGACGCTGCTCACCCTCATCATCTGGGAAAGGCGCTGGCGCGAGTTGCTGCGTCCCGAGTTGTACTTAGGATTGCTGCTGCAGGCCGCCATGATCCTCGGCTGGGTGTGGTTCGTTTATGCGGGCACCGACGGCCCAGCCCATCTGAAAGTATTCTTCTGGAACAATCTCGTCGGCCGATTCGCGCGAGTCGACGCGCCGTCCGAACTGCAATACGCCGCCGCCCATCGTAACTCCCCGGGCAAATATCTGGTCGAGTTGCCGCTGTATCTGTTTCCGTGGACTTTCCTGGTGGCCGCCGCCGCGCGGCGCGCGTGGCAGGAACGCAAGACCCCCGCGCGCGATGACGGCAAGGAAACTCATCGTCGGGTCAGTCATCGCCCGGTGCGTTTCGCGATCGCCTCCTCGTTGCCGGCGCTCGTTTTGCTGTCGGTGGCCGCGACCGCACGCAATGTTTACATGGCCCCTGCCTTGCCGGGCGTGGCGCTGCTGCTCGCCTGGTGGGCGCAAAGACTGTTGTCCGATCGGGATCGCTGGGACATTCTTGCCCTGCGCGGAACCGCCGCGTTGCTGCTGCTCGCGGTCCTCGCCGCCATCGCCGCCGTGAGCCTCATCGCTGTGGATGCCTGGAGCGCCATGCCGGCGCATGCGGAATTCATCATGATTTCCGCGATCGGCTTGGGCGCGGCCGCGGCGCTTGCAATCGGCGCGTGGCGGCACGCGCGCGGCAACGTATCGCGAACGGCGTGGTACCTCTTGCTGGCGTATGGCGCCCTGCTCGTGGGACCCGCCTCGCAGGCCTACCGGCAAGTCGATACCTGGCAAGATCTCGCCTCGATCGCCCGCGCCATCGGGCGCGACGCGGCCGGCAAGCCGTTGATACTGGTTGCGCCGGATGAAACCACGCGGGCCATCATCGATATGTATGCGAAGGATCGCGTGGACCTCATTCCCGGACCGGTGGATGCCTCCGCCATCGTGCACCTGCGCACGGCGATGACCGCCGCGCCGCGGAGCGCCATCGTCGTACAATTACCGGGCAGCCCAAGACCCGATTTGCGACAGCTGGCCGACGACTTCAAGCGGGGACGCGGGATGGCAGCGCAGTCACAGGAGAAGTGGCAGTCGCAAGCGCCGTCTCAGGCTGAGTCGCCGTATAGTGAGGCGCCGCTGCCCTGGTTGGCCACCGCACAATTGCGCGTCGCGAAAGTCTATGCGCTGCCCCACGGCCGCCGCTACGCATTGCTGGAATCGGCAACGCCATGACGGCTTACCGCTCGACCAATCCCCGGTACAGCGCGTCGTACTGAGCCGCCTGCCGATCCCAGGAAAAGTCCTCGGCCATGGCGTTCTGCATCAGCTGCCGCCAACTCGAAGGGTTTGAGTACCATTCGAGCACCGTTTCGATGGCCCAGCGCACCGCGGGCGGATCGTAGTCGTTGAATACACAGCCGGTGCCGGTACCGCGGCCCGGATCGAAATGCGTCACAGAATCGGCGAGACCGCCGGTCTTGCGAACGATTGGAATGGTGCCGTAGCGCAGGCTGTACATCTGATTCAACCCGCAGGGCTCATAGCGCGAAGGCATGAGGAAGATATCGCTGCCCGCCTCGATCAGATGAGCCAGCGGCTCATCGTAGCCGGCGCGATATGCCACACGCCCAGGATAGGCCAGCGCCAATCCTTCGAAAAACGCCGCGTAGCGCGGGTCCCCGCTGCCCAGCACCACCAACGCGAAATCACGTTCCCGCAACAGCACCGGCAACGCCTCGAGCAACAGGTCGATGCCCTTCTGCTCCGCAAGCCGGGTCACCATGCCTATCAACGGCCGGGAAGCCACCGTGTCGAGTTGTGTGCTCGATAGTAGCCGCTCCTTGTTCTCGAGTTTGCCGCCGAGATCATTGGGTCCGAAATGCGCACTCAGATGCGGGTCGTGCCGTGGATCCCAATCGCGGTAATCGACGCCATTCAATATCCCGATAACCGGATCGGGACGTGCGCGCAAGGTCGACTGCATTCCCATGCCGAGCGGTCCATCGCAGATTTCGCGCGCGTAGGTGGGGCTCACCGTGGTCACACGATCGGCAAATTTTATGCCATTTTTCAAAGGGTTGATGATGCCGAACGCCAGATCTCGGCCATCCAGCAGCGCCACCGCGGCACTCGACCCTAAGTCCGCGGCAGCACTACTCGGCATGACGCCCTGGTAGCCGATATTGTGAATCGTCATGATCGAGCGTGCGCGCGCGAACGATGGATCGGACGCGTACAGCGTCTTGAGATACAAGGGCAGAAAAGCGGTATGCCAATCGTTGCAGTGAAAGATATCAGGCGCGAGCCCGAGCCGGCGGCAACATTCGAGCGTCGCTCGAGTGAACAGTAGGAACCGCCGATGTTCATCCGGATCGGTGGTGTAGTAGCCGGCGCGGTCGTAGAGCGCGGGACAGTCGATGAAATAGATGGCGATGTCGGTGCCGGGGAACTTGGCCGTGCGCACCGAGAACTCATACCTCGTCGCGCCGATGGTGAGTGGGACTCCTCCGACACCAGAAACCGGCTCTAGTTCCGGGTGGCTACGCCGCACTGCGGAATACAATGGCATGAATGCATGCACATCGTGCCCAAGCCGCCGCACTTCTTGAACCAACGCCCCCGCGACGTCGGCCAAGCCGCCGGTCTTCGCGTACGGCATGATCTCGGAACTCAACAGGCACACTCTTAATGCGGACATCGCCGCGGAGTTTAACAAACGCGTCGATGGCGCGAGAAACTGCTGCACGTATTTCGCGACTGTGGCAGGCTTCTATTGGGCTGGAGATTGTTTCGATTACTCGCGGTGACCTCTAATGCGACAAGCTGCTCGTGGTAATGCCGGACGCTACGTCAGCCGCCTGACGAGCGGCACCCTGGCGGTCATCATGGCGGGCGGTCGCGGCGAACGGTTGAAAGCCCTCACTCAACACCGCTGCAAACCGGCGACGCCCTTCGGCGGAAAGTTCAGAATCGTCGATTTCGTGCTCTCGAATTGCGTCAATTCCGGCATCCGTCAAATCGCGGTATTGACCCAGTACAAGTCGCAATCGCTGATCCAGCACATCCAGCGCGGTTGGAGTTATCTGCGGGGGGAACTCGGCGAATTCGTCGAACTTATTCCCGCGCAGCAACAGATCGGCACTCATTGGTACCGCGGCACCGCCGACTCGGTTTACCAGAATCTCGAATTCATCCGCTCGCATCACCCGACACACGTATTGATATTGGCGGGCGATCATATTTACAAGATGGACTACGGCCCCATGATCGCCTATCACGAACAATGCGAGGCCGACATCACCGTCGGCGTCGTCGACGTGCCGCTCGAGCGCGCCAACGAGTTCGGCATCATGACCACCGATGAGACCAATCGCGTCACCAAATTCGCGGAAAAGCCGACCAATCCCGATGCCATCATCGGCCATGAGAACATGGCACGCGCGTCCATGGGCATCTACGTGATTGCCATGGACCGCTTGGAACAATTGTTGACCGAGGACACCGCCAACGAGTCCAGCCAGCACGATTTCGGGAAGAACATCATTCCACCGGCCATCACGCGCTTGCGGGTATTCGCCTATCCCTTCCAGGATGTCGAAACGCGCGCGCAAAACTACTGGCGCGACGTCGGCAACGTCGATGCCCTGTACGAAGCCAACATGGAACTGGTGGCGCTGAACCCTGAGCTGAATATTTACGATCACCAGTGGCCGATATGGACCTACCAGGCGCAGCAACCCCCGGCCAAATTCGTGTTGGATGCCGATGGCCGGCGCGGCATGGCGGTCGATTCTATGGTCGCCGGGGGCTGCATCATCTCCGGCGCGTATGTGAAAGAGTCGCTGCTGTCGAGCGACGTACGTATCGACGAGGGTAGCGTCATCCACAACTCGGTACTGCTGCCGGGTGTGACCGTCGGCCGCCACTGCAAGATCACCCGCTGCATTCTCGATGAGAACTGCGTGGTCCCCGACGGCATGCACATCGGCCAGGATCGCGCGCTCGACGAGAAGCGCTTCTTCGTCACCAAGCGCGGCGTCGTTCTCGTCACCCAGGACATGCTGCGCGTGCCCGAGCGCGACAAGGACTACGAGCCGGCTTGAACGTCCAGCGGGCGCAACTTTAGGCGGGACCACGCCTCGATCACCGTGCGGGTGTCGATTCCCAGCATGTTCGGCACTCCCGCCGTTTGACCGCACAATACCGTGACCTCCGCACCGGCCGTGCCCCATGGCCGGTACAGCGACGTCGACGCCTTGCCGAACAGCACCACCATCGGGCACCCCACCGCCGCGGCGGCGTGAGCCGGCCCCGAATCCACAGTGATGAGGCCGACTCCGCGCGCCAGCAACGCGATGAGCCGCGGAATCGGCAGATCGTCGGCGGCATTGTGCAACCCGGCGACATCGGCCAGCGCCACGACTTCTTGGTTGAGCGCAAACTCCGGCCCCGTGCCGAGCAGCACGATCGCATGCTCGGGGCATTCGCGGCGCACATGGCGCAGCACTTCGGCCCAGCGCTGATTCGGCCAGTATTTGCTATTGACCGCCAAGCGCCGTAGCCCGCGCCGCATGGTGCGCTTGTTGCCGATCTGAACCAGTACCAACGGCATCCCCCACAGACCGCGCGCTTGTAACCAGTTCTTGAGATCTGCGCGCTGCCGTTCGCTCACCTGCAGGTACGCGCCGGGTAAGCGCGACGGCTCCGTGCCCGCCACCCCCATAGCAGGCATCTGCGTGGCCGCTACCTCGTTGGCCGCCACTGCCATTCCCAGCGCCTCCGACGCTCGTGGCCAACCTCCGTGCGCGCCGTTCACGGGCGCTGCAGCCAGCGCGGTCGGCATGATCTGCGCCAGTCGCAGCCACTGCTCGGTCGCGTGTTCACCTGCCAATAAGGGATGATCCTTGACGTCGACGATGAATGCCTCGGGGATACCCGCGCGCCGGAGCAGCGGCCGCGCGGCGTCGCTGCCGTCGCAAAACCAAGTCGGACCCGCGCCGCGCGCGCGCAATTGCCGTACGACGCGGCGCTGATCCGCACTCAGCCAGTAAGGAGTCTTGCGGCTGCGCACGCTCAAGATCTCCCCCACTCCGGGTTGGCCGCGCAACAGCGGTTCGCTCCACGGACCCGACGTCAAAATGTCCACCGGACGCTGGAACTTCGCGTGCAGTTCACGGATCATCGCGGTGAAGAGCACCATGTCCCCAAAGGCTCCGCACCGCACCGCGAGCGGGCGCTGATTCGGCTCCGATGCCGCGGGCATCGATCTCTAGCCGGCCGGCACCGGTATCGGCCGGGCATCCGCCACGCCCATGCGGATCTTGCGCCAGCCGCCGAAGCGGTAGTATCCGATGGCCATCAACATAGAGGTCACCGATGCGATCGGAAAGCTCCACCAGATCGCATCGGCCTGCCAGCGATCCACCAGCGAATAGGCGAACGGGACGCGAACCAACCACAGCGCGACGAACAACATGACGAGCGGCGCAATGACCGCCCCCGTCGCCCGCACCACGCCATACAGCACCATCGAGGTGCCGAAAAACACGAACGACCACAGCACGATGGAATTGAGATGCAAGGCGATATCGACGGCTGCGCTGGACGCGGGCAAGAACAGACCGAGCGCATGCCTGCCGAGCAGATACACGATCAGGATCAGCGACCCGCCGATCGACAAATTGAACATCACGCCGGCCGCGGCAACCTTGCCCACACGATCCCATTTGCCCGCACCGACATTCTGTGCGGCCATCGACGACACGGCGCCGGCAGTGGCGAGCGCGGGCATCTGCACGTAATTCCACAACTGCATCGCGGCGTTGAAAGCCGCCGTCTCCTCCGAGCCGAACCGATTCACCAGGGAGATGAGCGCAATCATGCTCGTCGATACCACGAACATTTGCAGCCCCATGGGGACGCCTTTGGAGACGAGCAGCCGCACCAACTTCCAATCGGGCTTCAATAACTGCAATTCGTCCCGGCGAATACATAAAGAGTTCTTGGTCACATACAGATGCGCCACCAGCGCAAAGAAGCTCACCGCCTGCGCGAACAGCGTCGCAATGGCGGAACCCGCCACACCCAACGCGGGAATCGGACGCCAGCCGAAGATCAGCAGCGGGTTCAACGCGATATCGAGCGCCACCGACAGGACCAGATAGAACAAGGGGGTTCTCGAATCGCCTGCGCCCCGCAGCACCGCCCCCAGGAAAAAGAGCCCGCCCATGAAGGGCAGCGACAGAAAAATGATCCGCATATACGTGTGCGCCTGCAGCAGCGCATCCGGCGGAGTATGCAGCCACGTCACCAAGGTCTGCGCGGACGCAAATCCCAGCACGCTCATTCCGAGCGATAAGCCCAGGAAGAACACAGCGCTGGTGCCCACCACGCGCTTCGCCTCGGCGATGTTCTTGGCCCCGACACATTGCGCAACCAACACCGTCGCCGCCATGGAAAATCCGAACAATACGCCGAACAGCAGGAACATGACGACATTCGAGTTGCCGACCGCCGCGAGCGCCGCCTCGCCGAGATACTTGCCCACCCAGATCGCGTTGACCGAACCATTGACCGACTGCAGCACGTTGCCGAACAGGATGGGCAGCGAGAAAATCAGCAAAGCGCGCGGTATCGACCCTTCGGTCAGCGAAAATTTGGGCGGCACGGTCTCTCCAGAATAGGCACTGCGGGGCGCTATTATAGTTCATCGGTCCCCGCCTGATTGTCACTCCGCGCGCGGTTGAGCGCGCCACGCCTGACTGATCAACCCACGCTCCGGCGCCAGCTCGTCAGCGGATTTTCATGCAGATACGCCGCCAGTCCGGCCAACCATGCAATCGCCAATTCATCCAGATGCGCACCGCGCGCCCGACGAGGTTCTTTTCCGGCACGAAGCCCACCATCATCCCCGCCAAGACGGTCAAGCCAACAAACCGTCGTGATCGTCGAGAAATGCGGGATCATGGAGAAATGAACGGTGTAGACCCGCTCCGGGTCTAAGATGTTTCCGAATGGAGCTATTCGAAGTCACCCTAATGTTGCTGGCCGTGGCCGTGGTGCTATCGCAGGCGGCGCGGCGCCTGCGGGTGCCCTATCCCGCGCTGATGGCGTTGGTGGGCGGATGCGTCGCTGCGCTGCCGTTTGTCCCACGTCTCACCATCGAGCCACGCTTGGCGCTCGCGCTGTTCGTCGCACCCGCCGTGATGGACACGGCATTTGAACTCCCGCCTCGCGAATTATTGCGCAACTGGATTCCGCTCGTGTCGCTCGCCGTGATGCTGGTACTCGCGACCACCGCGGTCGTCGCGTGGGTGGGCGTGGAATTCGCCGGATTGCCTGTGGCCGCAGCCGTCGCGCTCGGCGCCATCGTCGCTCCGCCCGATGCCGCCGCCGCGGCCGCGGTGCTGCGTGAATTCGAGTTGCCGCGGCGCGCAATGTCCGTTCTCCAAGGTGAGAGCTTGCTGAACGACGCGGTGGCGCTGCTGGCCTTCGGTATCGCGGTGTCGATCGCCATGACGCCCGAAAGAGGGCTCGCTCCGCTGCTGCCGCGGCTGCTCATCGCCGTGCCGGGCGGAGCGTTGCTCGGCGTCGCGGCCGGCACGGTGGGCATGCGGCTGATGAGACACTTGGCGGGCACGGTCGCGTCGATCATTGCGCAATTCCTGCTCACGTTCGGCACCTGGATCTTGGCCGATCATCTGGGTCTCTCCCCCATCATTGCCGTGGTCGCTCTAGCCGCCGTGGTCGCGCGATTTGCGCCCGAGCGAACCAGTGCACGCGACCGTATCAATTACAACGCGGTGTGGGTGACCGTCATCTTCGTACTCAACGTCTTGGCATTCCTCTTGATGGGACTGCAGGCGAGAATCATCTTTACGCAGTTGAGCGGCGCGGCATTGCTACACGCGCTGGCATTCGCGGGGCTGGTGCTCGCCGCCGTGATCCTGGTGCGATTCGCATGGGTGATGACCTATGGCTTGATCGTTCGCCGATACCGCGAGCAATTCAAGAAGCGGGTGGGCGGCGCCGTGCCTTCGGCGCGCACGGGCATCTTGGTCTCGTGGTGCGGCATGCGCGGCTTGGTCACTCTCGCCACTGCGTTCGCGCTGCCGCCGCAATTTCCGCAGCGCGATGTGCTCGTCCTCGGTGCCTTCACAGTGGTCCTCGGCACATTGGTGGTCCAAGGTTTCACGATTCGTCCGTTGATCGCGGGGCTCAAATTCACCAAGGATCCGTCCCTGGACGAAGAGGTCGCCGCGACGCGCAACGCGATGCTCGAGGCCGCGCTGGCAGCGCTCGAGAGCGAGTCCGGCGCAGTCGCCGCCGAAGTGCGCGCGGAGTTTGCGGCGGCGCGCAGCGGCAGCGTTGATCGCGCGCGGCCCAGCACTGCCTACGATGAATTGCGCCGCCGTGCCCTCGACGCGGAACGCAAATTGCTCAATGATTGGCGGCTCAAGGGCCGCATCCTCGATGATGTGTACCACCACCTGGAGGATGAGCTCGACCGCACGGAACTGGACGTGGCGGCCCCGCAAACCTCGTGGCTCGAAAATTGAGCGCCGCCGCTCGCCTGACGCCGGAGCCTAGGCGCCGCTCCGCATCGCTCAAACGGTCAGATGCGCCCGGACGAGTTCGTCCGTCAACGCCTCGATCTTTCCCGACACCACCAGTCGTCCCTTGTCCAGGACGCGCAAATCACTCGCCACCCGACGTGCGAACGGCAGCTTTTGCTCCACCAGCAGCACGGTCAGATTGGACTCCCGATTGAGCCGTTGGATCACATCGCCGATTTCGGCGACGATGTTGGGCTGTATCCCTTCCGTGGGCTCGTCCAGGATCAAGAGCTTCGGATCGAGCACCAGCGCTCGCGCGATGGCGAGCTGTTGTTGTTGACCGCCCGACAAATCGCCGCCGCGCCGGCGCAGCATCTGCTTCAGCACCGGAAACATCTGCAACAGATGTTCGGGCACGGTGCGCAACTTCGGCTTGCGGGCGGCGAGACCGATACGCAAGTTTTCCTCCACCGTGAGCTGCGAGAAAATTTCCCGGCCCTGGGGCACATAGCCGATGCGCCGATGCGCCCGGTCCTCGGCGGGACTCTCGAGTAAATCGCGGCCTTCATACAGCACTTTTCCGGAGCTCGAACGCAGCAGCCCCATGATGCACTTGAGCAGCGTGGTCTTGCCCATGCCGTTTCGCCCCATCAGGCAGGTGACGGAACCCGTGGGCACGGTCATCTCGACATCCCACAGAATGTGGCTGCCGCCGTAGAACTGATTGAGGCCTTGAATCTCCAGCATGCTATTCGCCGAGGTAGACCTGTTGGACGCGGGCGTCCGCCTGCACCTCATCGATGCTGCCCTGCGCGAGCACGCTGCCCTCGTGCAGCACCGTCACCGTACGCGCAATCGAGCGTACGAATTCCATGTCATGTTCGACCACGATCACGGAGTGCTTGCCGGCGAGCGAGACCAGCAATTCGGCGGTGCGCTCCACCTCCTGCGGCGTCATACCCGCGACGGGTTCATCGACCAGCAGCAGCTGCGGGTCCTGCATCAGCAGCATGCCGATTTCCAGCCACTGCTTTTGGCCGTGCGACAGCGCCCCGGCGATGTCGAGCCGACGCTCGGTGAGTCCGATCGTCTGTAACACCTGATCAATATGATCGACCTGTTCCGCCGTGGTGCGCGCGGCCAGCCACTTCCACACCGTCTTGGGGCCAGCCATCGCCAGTTCCAGATTCTCGAACACCGAATGGTTCTCGAACACCGTCGGCTTTTGAAACTTGCGGCCGATTCCCGACTGCGCAATCGCGGGTTCGCTCAACGCCAAGAGATCGACCGTCTGGCCGAACCAAGCGGATCCGGTCTCGGGACGCGTCTTGCCCGTGATGACATCCATCATGGTGGTCTTGCCCGCGCCGTTCGGGCCGATGATGCAACGCAATTCCCCCACTTCGACATACAGCGTGAGGGCATTGAGCGCCCGAAAACCGTCGAAGCTGACGGTGATGTCTTCGAGATACAGGATCACCCCATGCGATGAGTCCACCGCCGCGCGGGGCGCCGGCTTCGCGCTGCGTGAGCGGCTGGCCAGGCGATCGAGTGCGCTGCGCATCACGTGCGTGCTCTGATCGCGCCGACCACGCCGCGCGGCAGAAACAGCGTCACTATCACGAACAGCGCACCGAGCGCGTACAACCACATGCTCGGCAGCGCGTCCGTAAAATAGGTCTTGGCGTAATTGACGAGAATCGCCCCAACCACCGCGCCGTACAGCGTGCCGCGTCCGCCGATGGCGACCCAGATGACGATCTCGATGGAGTTGGTGGGCGAGAACTCGCTCGGGTTGATGATGCCGACCTGCGGCACATATAGCGCGCCCGCGATTCCGGACAGTACCGCCGACAGCACGAACAGCCAGAGCTTGTATGACTCGACCCGATAACCGATGAAGCGCGCGCGGTTCTCGGCATCGCGAATCGCCTGGATCACCCGGCCCGCCCTCGAGGCGATGATGAACCGGCAGAGGACATAGCAGCCGCCGAGCGCGAGTGCCGTGGCCAGGAACAGCGCGATGCGGGTCGCCGATGATTGCAGACTGAATCCCAGAATGTCTTTGAAATCCGTGAATCCGTTGTTGCCGCCGAAACCCATGTCGTTCCTGAAGAACGCCAGCATCAGGGCGTAGGTCAGCGCTTGCGTGATGATCGACAGGTAGACGCCGGACACGCGCGAACGAAAGGCGAGGAAGCCGAACACCAGCGCGAGCACCCCGGGCACGAGGACGATCATGAGCACCGCATAGGGAAACGCGTTGAACCCTTCCCAGAACCACGGCAGTTCCTTCCAGTTCAAGAACACCATGAAATCCGGCAGTATCGGATTGCCGTACACGCCGCGCGTGCCGATCTGGCGCATGAGGTACATGCCCATAGCGTAGCCGCCCAGCGCAAAGAACGCGCCATGGCCCAAGCTCAGGATGCCGCAATATCCCCAGATGAGGTCGACCGCGATCGCCAGGATCGCGTACGTCATGTACTTGCCGATGAGCGTGACCGTGTAATTCGAGAGATGCAGCGCCGAGGCCGGCGACGGCAGCAAATTCAGGAGAGGCACGATGGCCGAGACGATGACCAGTGTCCCGAGAAACAGTCGCCCGCCGCGATCCGCCCGGAGGGCGGCCATCAATCGAGACCCGTGTTGCGCGCTGCTCTTGACCATGGCACACCGCTCCGGCGGCTAACCGTCCGCCGCACGGCCCTTCTGCGGAAACAGTCCGCGCGGCCGGCGTTGAATGAACAGGATCAGGAACACCAACACGAAAATCTTGGCCAGCACCGCGCCCGAGTACGGTTCGAGCAGCTTGTTGACGACCCCGAGCGCATTGCCGCCGACTTCCGTGCCCCATAGATTTCCCACGCCGCCGAACACGACCACCATGAAGGAATCGACGATATAGCTCTGACCGAGATTGGGCCCCACGTTGGTCAGCTGGCTGAGCGCGACCCCGGCAACACCGGCGATTCCCGAACCGAGTCCGAAGGTGAGCGCGTCCACCCATTCGGTGCGCACGCCCATGGCTTTGGCCATCGCGCGATTCTGCGACACCGCCCGCACTTCGAGCCCGAGCCGGGTGCGTTTCAGCACCGCGAGCAAGACCAGAAACAGCACAAAGGTAAAGACGATGATGTAGAGCCGGTTGTAAGTGATCGCCAGCACCTCGTTGATTTGCAGCGAACCGGCCAGCCACTCGGGCGTCTCCACGGGACGGTTGTTGGCGGAAAAAATGTCGCGCACCGCCTGCTGCAGGATGAGACTGACGCCGAAGGTCGCGAGCAAGGTCTCGAGCGGGCGCCCGTACAGATGGCGCACGATGCCGCGCTCGATGGCAATCCCGGCGAGCCCGGAGACGAGGAATGCAATCGGGATCGCGACCACGATGGATGCGCCGATGTGCTGCGGCATCATCAATTGCACGACGTAGGTCGTGTAGGCGCCGAGCATCATGAGCTCGCCATGCGCCATGTTGATGACCCCCATGACGCCGAAGGTGATGGCGAGGCCAATGGCGGCGAGCACGAGCACCGACCCCTGGCTCAAGCCATAGAGGATGGTTTGGATACCCGCGTAAAACGTTCGGGACCGCTCGATCGAGTGCAGGTCCGCCGTCGCGGCGGCGCGCACCTCGGGATCCGATTCCCCGTAGGCGCCGTCGCTCGACTGCTGCACCATGGCGGATAGCCGGTTGTAGACATCGGGGTTGAGGCTGCCCGACAGCGCTCCCACCGCGCCCAACCGGGTCGCGGCGTCGGGTGCATCGAGATCGGCCAGCGCAAGGCCGACCTGTATCTCGCGTTTCACCTCGGCATTCGTTTCCCGCTTGACCCGCTCGCGCAGCACCGCCTGGCCATCGGCATCGAGCGCGCGCAACATTTCCTTGACCGCGGCGAGTCGCACGGCGGCGTCGGAGCTCGCCAGATCGAATTGTGCCAAGGCCACCCGTAATTCCTTGCGCAGTTGATTGTTCACACCGATCGTCGATAGATCGTCCGGCACCGCCGTACCCGCAGCCGCCGCGGTGACCGGATCGAGGAGCCGCAGCTGATCGTCGTCGTTGGCTCCCTGCTCGGCGCCCCGCTCCGCCCCCGACTCGAGCCTCTGGTCGGCGGCTTGGGGCGTGGCGATGAGAACCCGCCCGTCGCTGCTGCGGACGTACAGGTTGCCATCGAGCAGCGCCTGCAGTACCACGCGTACCCGCGGGTCGCGCAGTGCCGTCAATTGCACGATCAAAGTGCGCTTGTCGGCGTAGCTCGCGTCCGGGAATTGCGCCAGCAGCGCAGCCAATCCCGGATCGGTTGATGTTTTCGTCGCCGGAGCTTGGCTTTCGATGGGGGTCGGTGCCTGGACTCGAGTCGGGGCCTCGGCCGGTGTCTGCGCCAATGCGCAAGGCACCGCCGCGAGACTCGACGCCGACATCATGATCACACTCAATATCTGGTTTCGCGATTGCCGCATGCGCCTGACCCCGATAGTCGTGACGTTTAGTGATGCAGTTCCTGACGCCTGAGAAGCAATATTCGAGCCATCCGCGGCACCGCGTTGGAAAATGCGGTTCCGGCCGCCCTTCCGAGGGCCGGAACCGCTCACTGCATCGCGCGTCACCGCATCTCGGATGCACTCAGTCGCTGTCACTCATTGCGATCAGTATTTCTGGCCCGAACACACCTTGGTCTTGGTGTTGTAGTTGCCGCAATTCAAAGTGACCCAGTCGGCCTCGATGTCCTTGCTGCCCGGAAGGAAGTCGGACCACGCATCGCCGGGCACTTCTTTGTCGGTCTTCCACACGACGTTGAACTGTCCGTCGGAGCGGATCTCGCCGATGTACACCGGCTTGGTGATGTGATGATTCGGCAGCACCTTGGCAAAACCCCCGGTCAGGTTCGGCACTTCGAGCCCGGGCAATGCCGCGATCACCTTTTGCGGATCGGCGCTTCCAGCCTTCTCGACCGCCTTGACCCAGAGTTGGAAGCCGATCACCGTCGCTTCCATCGGATCGTTGAAGGTGCGCTTCGGGTTCTTGGTGAACGCGTGCCACTTCGCAATCCATTCCTTGTTGGCGGGACTGCTGACGCTCATGAAGTAGTTCCAGGCGGCGAGATGCCCGACCAGCGGTTTCGCGTCGAGACCCGAAAGCTCCTCTTCGCCCACCGAGAATGCCACCACCGGAATATCCTCCGCCGAGATCTTCTGATTGCCCAGCTCCTTGTAGAACGGCACATTGGCGTCGCCGTTGATCGTCGAGACCACGGCGGTTTTCTTGCCGGCCGAACCGAACGCCTTGATTTTCGCGACTTCGCTGGTCCAGTCGGAGAACCCGAAGGGCGTGTAGTTGATGAGGATGTCCTCGGGTTTCACTCCCTTTTGCTGCAAGTAGGCCTCGAGAATTTTATTGGTGGTGCGCGGATAGACGTAGTCGGTGCCTTCGAGTACCCAGCGCTTCACGCCCACATCCTTCATCAGATAATCCACGGCCGGGATGGCCTGCTGATTGGGGGCGGCGCCCGTGTAAATCACATCCTTGGAGGACTCCTCACCCTCGTATTGAACCGGATAGAACAACAGTCCCTTGTCCTTTTCGAAAACCGGCAGCACGGACTTGCGGGATACCGACGTCCAGCAGCCGAACACCACCGCGACCTTGTCCTTCTCCAACAGCTCCGCCGCCTTTTCCGCGAACAGCGGCCAGTTCGATGCCGGATCGACGACCACCGCCTCGAGCTTCTTGCCGAGCACGCCGCCTTTCTTGTTCTGCTCGTCGATCATCATCAGAACGGTGTCTTTCAGCGTCGTTTCGCTGATCGCCATGGTTCCGGACAGCGAATGCAGCACTCCGATCTTGATCGTGTCCTCGGCGGACGCCGTCGCGCAGGCGAGCGCGAGTAGCGCAGCCGGTGCCGCCCATTTCAATCTCTTCCCCAAGTTCTTCATATCGATCTCCAGTTGATGCTCGTCAGTTGATGCTAGCCAATCGAGGCTTGCGTGATTGCTCGACGCTCAAATTTGCAATTGCAATTTCAAGCCGAATTCCTTTTTCGACGTGTCGACGTCATCGTCCTTCTGATTCAAGAAATACAGACCCACTCGGGCATTAAAGGACTTGATGATGTAATTGACGTTGATCTCGCTGGTCTTGAGCTTGTCCGCGGTCGTCGTCGTGGTCGCATCGATGCTCTTCTCGGCGTACTTGCCGAGCAGCTGAATCTTGCCTATGCCGACCACTTGCGGGAATAGATAGCTCGCGAGCCCAAACCAGCCGTCGCTCGGCGTGGTCGAGCTCAAGCCGTTGTCTTTCAGGTATTCCGCCTCGACGCTCACGACCCCGAGGTTCGGCAGCTTCTTCTCCATCAGGCCGTCGATGTCCCACTCAGTCTTGCTATTCTCGTTTTGCGCCACGAGTCCCAGCGACAAAATATCCTTCTCGCCATAGTACGTGCCGTTCAGATAGTACCCGGGCTCAGGGTCCCAGAAATCCAAGGTCAGTCGGGCCGCGGTCAGCACCTTGCTATCGTCGGCTACGGCGCTGTGCAGCGACTCGCCGTCGAAGGCGCCCACTTGAACCTTGAGAATACCGAACTGGCCCCAGTAGGCGACGCCGTTGTCCCGGCCGGTGGCGACGCTCGGGTACAGATCCGACACCCCCTCGGCAAAGGGCGCCCAGTCCTGCGCATAGTAGGGACCGGCGAGGTTGGCGCGATCGCTCGGCTCCAAGAACCGGCCCGCCCAGATATTGAACTGATCCGAGAATTCGAATCGGCCGATTGCATCCAGCACTCCGACCGTATTGGTGCCGCTGCCGGTGTACTCGGTGTTGAACGTGAACTTGATCTGGTCGGTCACCGCGCCGTTGACGTAGAGGCGGATGCTGTTCACCGCGAATCCGTCGACGCTGCTGTCGCCCGGCGGGATCGTACCGGGGCTGTTGATGCAGCCCTTGTCGCAGTCATAGAAACCCGATTGGATGCCCGCGCCGACCGTCACGGGCGGCAACGATATATCCGCCGCGGCGTCGTCGATGCCCACCCCAATCGAGGCGGCGCAGAGCAGCGCCGCGCTCAGCGTGGCGCGAGGCAGGAAGCCTTCTCGACATAATGATCCCTTGAAATGCATGTTGATCCCCTGTGTTGTTGCAGCGTTGGATGCGCAGGCTCTCGGCACGAATTTGGTGCAAAAACAACAAGCCGGCTCCCCGTCTTGGTGCCGCTTGAGTGACTCCATCCAGCAGATTCATCCCGCTAGGAGCCGCGCATCGTCGGTGCGTAACGTAAGGGAGGCTCGTCTCGCGTCGCCATGAGTCGTTTGACTATGGGTCATTTGACTATGCGTCGTTTGACGTAGGTGGCGGCGATACCCAGTGTCGCGAAATTGCATCAGAATGCATGCGCATGAATGCCCCGCAGCGAATCGTCCGTGAACGCCGGCAATACAACCAATGGGTTGCCAGCCAAACGCTCGAGGACTACGCGCTGCGGTTCACGGCGGGCAGTGCCCGCCAATCCTTGTTTCGAGTCGGCAATACCGCCCTCGGACCCATCGCGTTTCTCGCCTGCGAAGCCATCGGCGGCGCGCTGACGCTTTCGTACGGCTTTCCGAATACGGTATGGGCCATCGTTGCCTTCATCGGTCTGATGTTCCTGATCGGACTGCCGATCGCGTACTACGCCGCGAAATACGGAGTGGACATTGATCTGCTCACCCGAGGCGCGGGCTTTGGTTACTTGGGCTCCACCCTGACCTCGCTGATCTACGCGTCCTTCACATTTCTGTTGTTTTCGGTCGAGGCGAGCATCCTATCGGTTGCCTTGCAAATGCTATTCGGCATTCCGCTCGCCATCGCCTACTTGTTGAGCGCACTCGTGGTGATACCGATCGCGATCTACGGCATGAGCCTCATCAGCCGCGTGCAGATGGCGACTCAGCCGATCTGGCTGGCGCTGCAATTTGTGCCGATCGTCTACATCGTGCACAAGGACCCGGCGGCGGTCGCGGCCTGGACGCACTTCGCCGGCACGGAGGCCGGCGGTACTTCCATCAATCTTCCGATGTTCGGTATGGCGGCATCGATACTGCTGTCTCTGCTGCCGCAAATTGGTGAGCAGGTGGACTATCTGCGCTTCATGCCGGCCCGCGAGCGTCGCAGCCGTTTCAGCTGGTGGACGGCACTCCTCGCGACCGGCCCCGGCTGGGTGTTGGTGGGCGGCTTCAAGCTGCTCGCCGGCTCCTTTCTGACCGTGCTGGCCTTGGATCACGGCATCGCCGCGAGCGACGCGAGCCAGCCGACTCGCATGTATTTGATCGCGTTTCGCGAGACGGTGGGATCGCCGACCATCGCGTTGGCTCTGACCGGACTCTTCATCGTCGTGTGCCAACTCAAGATCAACGTGACGAATGCCTACGCGGGATCCATCGCGTGGTCCAATTTCTTCTCACGCTTGACGAAGAGCCACCCGGGCCGTGTCGTCTGGCTGGTATTCAACGTGCTGCTCGCCTTGATGCTCATGGAGATCGGGATATTTCACGCCATCGATCGAATCTTGAGCATCTACGCGAACTTTGCGGCCGGCTGGATCGGTGCCTTGACGGCGGATCTCGTGATCAACAAGCCTCTCGGATGGAGCCCGCGCTATATCGAGTTTCGGCGCGCTTACCTGTACGACATCAATCCGGTCGGCATGGGCGCGCTGCTGCTGTCGATTGCGACGTCGAGCCTCTCCTACTTGGGGGCGTTCGGCACTCTGCCGCAGATCCTGTCCCCCTTCATCGCTCTGGGAACCGCCTTCGCGGCCGCGCCGCTGATCGCCTGGGCCACGCGCGGCCGCTTTTATCTGGCACGGCCCGCCGATGAGGTGCGCGGCGACAGCCCGGAATTGCGCTGCACGATTTGCGAAAACATCTTCGAGCGCGCGGATGTCGCGCTCTGTCCGGCCTATGCGGGGCCGATTTGCTCGCTCTGCTGTACGCTGGAGTCCCGGTGCCACGATGCCTGCAAACCGCATGGGCGCGTGGGGCACCAATTACTGGCCTTGATCGCGCAAGTCCTGCCGGCGCGCGCCGCCACGTTGTTGAACACGCGCGGCGGCCGCTTCGCCGGCATCATTCTGCTGTGCAATCTCTGCACGGGGATGCTGCTGTCGTTCATCTATCATCAGTTCGGCGACGTCGCGCCCGCGGCGCGGGCGAACGTCGAGTCGACACTGTGGATCGTGTACTTGAGTCTCCTGTTGTTCTCCGGGGTCGGCGCCTGGCTGATCGTGCTGGCGCACGAAAGCCGCCGCAACGCGGAGGCTGAATCGGCACGCCAGACGACGATGCTGATGGAAGAAATCGAGGCCCACGGCCGCACCGACGCCGCGCTGCAGCGGGCCAAAGAGACGGCGGAGGCCGCCAATTTGGCCAAGACCCGCTACATCGTCGGCATCAGTCACGAAATCCGCACGCCGCTGAATTCCATCTATGGTTACGCTCAGTTGCTCGAAAGAGGCAGCGCCGGCTCCACGGACAACGCGGTGCGGGTGATCCGCCGCAGCGCCGAACACCTGTCGAATCTCATCGATGGCTTGCTCGATGTCTCGAAGATCGAGAATGGCATGCTGAAGCTCAAGCGCGACGTCGTCCGGTTGCCGGCGTTTCTCGATGAACTCGTCGACATGTTCCGCCTGCAGGCACTCGCCAAGGGCTTGGACTTTCTGTACGAACGGGCGCCGAACTTGCCGGCGCTGGTGCACGCCGATCAAAAGCGTTTGGGGCAAATTCTGATCAATCTGCTCTCCAACGCCATCAAGTACACCGAGAAGGGTGCGGTGCGCTTGACGATACGTTACCGGGCGCAGATCGCCGAGTTCGAGATCGCCGATACGGGTCCCGGCATCACCAGCGCTGATGTGGAGAAAATCTTCGAACCCTTCGAGCGCGGCAGCCAGCATGCCGCCCGCGGCGTGCCGGGCACCGGGCTCGGGTTGACGATCACCAAGTTGCTGGCTCATGTCATGGGCGGCGATGTCCAGGTGCAGACGACTTCCCCCGCCGGCAGCACCTTCGTATTTCGCCTGTTGCTCTCGGATGTGCGCCACGAGATCGCGCCGCTGCCGCAAAGCAATTTGATCTGCGACTACATGGGTCCGCGCAAGCGGATCCTGCTCGCGGATGACGATCCCCTGCACCTCGAGTTGGTGCAAAATCTGCTCCGGCCCCTCGGCTTCACGGTATTCGTGGCGCGCGACGGCAAGACGTGCCTCGAGCTGGCGGCTGAATGCCAGCCCGATCTCGCCATGATCGATCTATCGATGCCGGATATGTCCGGCTGGTCCGTCGTGCAGACCTTGCGCGCCAGCTCTCAGCTGGCGTCGCTGAAGATCATGATCGTGTCGGCGAATGCGCACGAATACGCCCCGCAAACCGGCGCCGAACACGATGCTTTCGTCATGAAGCCGATTCAGCTGCAGCACCTGCTCGTGCAGATCGGAGTGCTGCTCGAATTGAATTGGATCTACGCACCGGACGCGGCGCTGTTGCCCGGGCAGACGGGCGCTGCGAACGGCGGCAACCTCGTTTGCCGTTCGCGCCATCACCTCGATGACCTGTATCGCCTGGGACGCATCGGTCATGTGCGCGGAATCGAGGCTAAATTGCGCGAGCTCGAACTCGAGGATCCCGGAAACGACGCCTTTGCCGCGCATCTGCGCACCCTGGTCGCGAGTTTCGACCTCAAGCGCTACATGAGCGTACTGGAGAACATGCGTGCCGACGCTTGAGACCCTGGCCCCGCGTCGCGATACCGTGCTCGTCGTCGACGACACGCCGGACACCTTGAACCTGCTGACCGATACGCTGGATCACGCCGGTTTCACTGTGTTGATCGCGACCGACGGCCAGGCGGCATTGGATCTGGTCGAGCACGTCACGCCGGACCTCGTGCTGATGGACGCGCTGATGCCGGGCATCGATGGATTCGAGACCTGCAAACGTCTCAAGCGCGACAAATTGCTGCCGCACTTGCCGGTGATTTTCATGACCGGCCTGTCGGAAGCCGAACACGTCGTGGAGGGTCTTGCCTCCGGCGGAGTCGACTACGTGAGGAAGCCCATCGTGCTGGTCGAGCTCCTCGCGCGAATTCGTGTACACCTGGGCAATGCGCGGCTCGCCAACGAGACGCATGCGGCGCTCGATGCGAGCGGCCGCTTTCTGTTCGCCACCGATCGCCTCGGACGATTGCTCTGGTGCACGCCGAAGGCGCGGCAACTCCTGAGCGGCGCGGACGCGACGCGCACCGCCGAGGCCAGTCTGCCCCCCGATGCCATCGAGCAGCTATTGCGGCTGCGGCGCGCCGATACCCAGGCCGCCGCCCGTTGCGTGGTCACTGTCGGCGGCAGGCGGCTCGATTGTTCCTTCGTCAGCACCTTGGGTTCCGATGAGCTGCTATTTCGTCTGGCCGAGACCGCCGACCCCGACCAGGAGCGGTCCGCCCTGCAGCGCGCCCACGGGGTGACCGCACGCGAGGCGGAAGTATTGCTGTGGGTGAGCCGCGGCAAACCGAACCGCGACATCGGCGAGATCCTGAACATCAGCCCGCGAACGGTGAACAAGCACCTGGAGCAGGTGTTTGTAAAGCTGGGCGTCGAGAATCGGGCCTCGGCCGCGGCTGTGGCGGTACGGACGCTGGCGCGGTGATCCTGCCGGCCGAGCCAAAATTGATGACCAACGGCATCGTTGCGCCCTGCAGCGCGTAGCGCGCCAATTCGTGCGTGAGGGCCATCGCCGCGTTGACTTTGCCCACGCCGCAGTAGAGCACCGGTACGCCCGCGGCTTCGAATACTCCCGCCAACTCCGCCTTCAGGGCGGCGACCACGATTGTCCGCGGCAGTTCGCGCATGGAGGTTGGCGGCCGGTTCACGGCCGGTAGCTGATGGCTGTACGCAAAGGCAGATGCCGCCACGAATAGTTTTCAACCATGTCGAGATCGATCAATACGGCGATCGCTTGCACTTGATAGCCCGCTCGTTCGCACAGATCGGCGGCGGCGGTCATCGTGCCGCCGGTCGCGAGTACATCGTCGATCAACACCAAGCGGCCGTGGCCGCGCTGCATTTCCAATACACCGGAGCCGTATTCGAGGTCATACGTCACGTCGACCACCGGCGGCGGCAACTTGCCTTGTTTGCGGACCAGCACGAATCCCTTGGTCCGTCGAATGGCGAGTGCCGCGCCCAAGACGAATCCGCGCGATTCGATTCCCGCCAACGCGTCGATCGCGCTCCACTCCTCCTCCGTCAGCAAGGCATCCAGGGCTTGGATGGTGGCATCGAAGTGGTCGCGGAGCAGCGGGGAAATATCCCGAAATAAGATGCCGGGCCGCGGGAAATCCGCTACGTTGGCAATCGCCCTCTTCAAATCGAGCATGGTCAACACCTACTGAACGGACCTACTGAACGGCGCGTGGGCGCGGTCAACGGTACATGGTTATCAAAAGCCCGACAACGGCAAGTTACGGTAGGATTCACGTATGTTTACGCACCCTACCCGCAATCGGTCCTTGGGCACCGCGATCGCGCTGCTGCTGACACTGAATAGCCCGCTTCTTTGCGCCACCACCGCCGCCACCGCCGCCACCGCCGCAACCGCCGCAACCGCCGCAGCAGCCACAACGGCCACGAACACCGCGGCGACGAAAACCGCAGCCGGCAGCGCCGTGACCACCGCACCGGCACCCGCACAGCCCATGAGCGGGCCACAGATCATCCAACTGCTGGATCAGACCATCGATTGGTATCGCACTCTCGGCGTGCAACAGCAGGCGGCCACCGAGCCTAGCGACCTGCTGATTCTGTATGACAACCGCCAAACCGCGAACCACGTGATCGGATTGGCATTCGAATTCGCGCGCATCGAGGCCGAATTTCTCGCCAAACAGCCGGGAAACACTGATGGCGGTGATGCACAGGCATCACAAACCCTGACTCAACTGCAAAACAAGTTCATCGCCCAGGGCGCGGCGGTGCAGAGCGATCTGGAATCCGACCAACGCCAACTCAAAGACGCGCGGCCGAAGCGGAAAATCGAGCTGCAAGCGAAAATATCGGAGCTCAAGGGCGAACTCGACTTGATCAACGCGCGCAAGAATCTGCTCGCGACGCTATCGACGTTCACCACTCAAGGCGGCGAGAACGGTTTCAGTCCGGGCGCATTGAAGGCGCAGATCGACGCGATGGCGGTGACCATGCCGGCCTCGGCGAACCCCGCGCCGACGGCCGCCGGTACCGCCTCGGGCGCTTCCGCGCCGGCCAATTCCGTCTCCACGGGAGGCGCATCGGCCACCGCCGCTCCGGGGTCCCTCCAGGCGCTGGCCGGACCGAGCGGAATTCTCGCCGCCCGCTTCGGCCTGTGGGACCTGGGTGCGAACGTCGTGAGGCTATCGGAAAAAATTTCCACGATCGATCTCGTCGACCGGCGCACGCAGGATCTGCAAGCCACGTTCACCGCAATCCGCACGCCGATCATCGAACAATTGAAGGCGTTATCCGCGCGCGGCGACGCGCTCGCGACCCAGGCGGATTCGGCCGACAGTACGACCCTCAACCAAGTGCGCGATCAGCTCGACGCGTTGTCCGCTCAATTCAAGCAGTCGTCAGCGCTGTTGATTCCGTTGAGCAAGGAGGGCGTGCTGCTCGACCAGTTTCGCCGCAACATCGGCAACTGGCGCGACACCGTGAAGGCCCAGTACAGCAACGCGCTGCAAACGCTCGGCGTGCGTTTGGGCGTACTCGCGGTGCTATTGGCGATCGTGTTTGCCGGCGCGGAACTGTGGCGGCGTGCCGTCATGCGCTATGTACAAGACACGCGGCGACGCTATCAATTGTTGCTGGTGCGCCGGATAGCGCTCTGGTCCTTGGTCTTCGTGATCATCGGCTTTGCATTTGCGAGCGAATTGGGGTCGATCGTGACATTTGCGGGATTGATCACCGCCGGCCTTGCCGTGGCCATGCAAAGCGTTCTCGTGTCCATCGTCGGTTATTTTTTCCTGATCGGAAAGTACGGGATTCGCATCGGCGATCGCGTGCAGATCGGCGAAGTCACCGGCGAAGTCATCGAAGTCGGCCTGGTGCGGCTCTATCTCATGGAGCTCGGCGGCCACGGTTCTCTGCCGCCCACCGGCCGCGTCGTCGCGTTCGCCAACTCGATCGTATTCTCCGTGACGAGCGGCCTCTTCAAACAGATTCACGGCGTCAATCTGGTCTGGCACGAGATCGCGGTCACGCTGCCCGCGGGCACGGATGTGGCCGCCGCCAAGAAGGAGCTGCTCGCCGCGGTCAACGACGCCTGCAAGGATTATCGTGACGAAATCGTCCGGCAATCGCGGGAGATTCAGCGAACCACCGCTTCGAATTCCGGCGGCGACGCCCAGCCGCGGGTACAACTGAGCTTCTCCGCCACCGCGGTCGAGGCGCACATTCGTTATCCCGTCCATTTGCAGCACGCCGCCGAAATGGACGAGCGCGTATCGGAGGCACTGTCGAGCGCGCTGGCGGAGTTGGCGGCCCCGGCGCAGGCCGTACATCACGCCTGAGGGCCTCGCACGCCTGAGGGCCTCGCTCGGGTGCTATCCTTGCGCGCTTGCGCGATGTTTCGCGCACCTAGGATGCAAACCTGACAATGATTTTGGTCATCGATGTGGGCAATACGCGCCTGAAATGGGCCTGGCTCACGAGTACCGGGCTGTCCGATCAACAAGCCGTCGTGCATCGCGACGCCAAACCTGGCATTTGGACCACCGCGCTCTTCGAGGCCGGCCAAAGCCCGAGCCGGGTTCTGGTTTCCAACGTCGCGGGGCCCGAGATGGGCAAGACGCTGGCGAAACTCACGAAGAAGGTGTTTGGAGTCAAGATCGAGTTTGTTACCGCCGCCCAGGAGTTTCACGGGCTCACCAACGGCTACTTGGATCCTTCGCTATTGGGAGCCGATCGCTGGCTGGCGCTGATCGGCGCCTGGACGAAGGCGCGCTCGGCCCTGTGCGTCGTGGACGCCGGTACGGCGGTAAAGGTCGACAGCGTCGACGCCAACGGCCACCACTTGGGAGGCCTTATCGTGCCCGGCATCCATATGATGCGCGAGGCCTTGATGAACAAGACCAGCGACATCGCCAAGGCGGCCGAGTACAGCACCCCGTCTCTCGCGGGAGTTCTGGCGAACAACACGATCGGGGCCGTCTCGCGCGGCGCGGTGTTTGCGTTGGCCGGCATGGCGGATCGTGCCGCGGAAGTCATCGAACAAAGCACCGGCGCCAAACCCAAACTGTTCATCACCGGCGGCGATGCCGGAATGATCACCGGCACCATGCGCGCACGCGGCGAGATCGTCCCGGATCTCGTCCTGCAAGGATTGGCGGTGATCGCCGCACAACCGCATCAGGCGGCTGTTAGCCGCCGGGGTTGAGGGTGGTGGATTTCCCAAATTAGCCGCGCACCATGCCGCGATAATACCTAAACTACCCGCCCGTCGAGCGTCATGGAATTCGCCGTGCCGAGACTTCCTGTCCTGCCATCGTATGCACTGTTGCCCGCTTGTGCGCTGCTGGGGGCGGCGGCTGCGCTCACCGCTCGCGCGGCGGAGACGTCACCGATTCCGGTGGCGGACTATACGGTGTCGCAAACTTGGCGGCTGGGAGGCGACGGCGGCTGGGATTACCTGGCATTGGATGCCGGCGGCGCGCGGCTGTTCGTCAGCCGCGGCGACCGCGTGGATGTGGTCGAGACCGTCGGCGGCGACCTGGCGGGGACCATTCCGCACACCACGGGTGTTCATGGCATCGCGTTCGCGCCGGCGCACAAGCGCGGATTCACGAGCAACGGTCGCGCCGACACGGTCTCGGTGTTTGAACTCGATACATTGCGGGTCGTGCAAGAAGTCGCCGTCTCCGGCAAGAAACCCGACGCCATCCTGTACGAGCCGCGGCACGATCACATCATCACCGCCAACGGCGAAACGGCCAACCTCTCCGTGATCGACGCGCAAACGCTCCAAGTGGCGGCGACCGTGCCGCTTCCGGGTCCGCCGGAATTCATGGCGACGGACGCGGCGGGGACCGTGTTCGTGAACATCGAAACGGATCCCGGTAAACTCGTCGCCATCGATGCCAAGTCGCTCACCGTCAAGGCAGCCTGGCCTCTGACGGGTTGCGCCAATCCCACCGGCCTCGCGCTCGATTCGGCGCATCACCGCTTGTTCTCGGTCTGTGCGAACCAGGTCATGGCGGTGACCGATTCACTGTCCGGCAAACAAGTGGCCCGCATCGTGATCGGCAGCGGACCGGACGCGGCGGCCTACGATCCAGATCTTGGGCTGGTATTCAGTTCGAACGGCATCGACGGCACGCTGACCGTCATCCATCAGGAGACACCCGACGACTACCGGGTGCTCGCCACGGTGACGACACAAACCAGTGCGCGCACCATGGCGCTCGATCCCGCGAGTCACAAGATTTTCCTGGCCGCTGCGAAACTGGGGCCCGCGCCGCCGCCCACCGCGGAGCACCCGCATCCGCGGCCGGGCATCGTGCCCGAGACCTTCAGCATTTTGGTGGCGCAACCCAAATAAGTGGGCATGGCCATGACCGACGACAGCAAAGCAGGCATTCAAGTGGTGTGCGGTCATTGCGACTCGGTCGTGCGCCTGCCGGGCGAACGAGTGTCCGATGCGCCGCGGTGTCCCAAATGCCACGCCGCGCTGTTTGAAGGCAAGCCGGTGGACTTGACCGAGGCTAATTTCGACCGGCACTTAACGCGCAACGATCTGCCTTTGGTGATTGATTTTTGGGCGCCGTGGTGTGGACCGTGCATCGCCATGGCGCCTTCTTATGAGGCGACCGCGCGGCAACTCGAGCCGAAATTGCGCTTCGCCAAGCTCAACACCCAGGATGAGCCGGCGCCGGCAACCCGTTACCAGATCCGCAGCATTCCGACGCTGATCGTGTTCCGCGCGGGTAAGGAAATCGCGCGCCGCAGCGGCGCGATGGATGCCGGCTCTCTGGCTCGTTGGTTGACCTCGATCATCTAGACCCGTCTGACACCGGCCTGTCTGACTACTGAGCGCTGTCGCGAGGGCGAGCGCGAAGCCGGCCGATCATCAGCAAGGCGACCAAGGTCACGAGTCCGGCCGTCGACAGGTAGAAGCCTACGGAGGCGATACCGTAATGCGATGCCAGCGAGGTCGCAATCGACGGCGCGAGCGCCGCGCCCAAAATACCGGCGAAGTTGAACGCCAGCGAGGTCCCGGTGTAGCGGATCGCGGTCGGGAAAAGATCCGCGAGTGCGCTGCCCAAGGGCCCGTAGGTAAGGCCGGTCACGGTGAACCCAAGCACCAAGAACCCGAGAGCCTTCGCGGTGCTGTGCGAGCCGAACAGCGGTTCGAACGCGAATCCGAAGGCGATGATCAACGAGGTCGCGATGATCAACATCCTGCGGCCGCCGATGCGATCGGCAACCGCGCCGGAAATGGGTATGGTGAAACCAAAGAAAAGTACACCGAGCATTTGCAGGATCAAGAACTCCTGCCGACCGAACTTCAGCGCTCCGGTGGCCCAACCCAAGGCAAACACCGTCATCAAATAAAATACGACGAAGGTACAGGTGGCTCCGAGCGTGCCCAACAGGAGATGCGCCGGATATTTCGAGAATACGGCCAGGAAGGGCACCCGCACCCTTTCGCCCTGCGCGATGCTGTGCTTGAATGCCGGCGTCTCGACCAGCTGCAGTCGTATATAGAGTCCCACCAGCACGAGCACGGCGCTCGCCAAGAACGGCACCCGCCAGCCCCAGTTGAAAAGTTGCGCCTCGGTGAGGCGATTGCCGATGAGCAGGAACACGCCGGTCGAGCACAGAAACCCGAGCGGCGCGCCGAGTTGCGGAAACATGCCATACCAGCCCGCGCGGCCGGGCGGTGCATTCTCTGTCGCGAGCAACACGGCGCCGCCCCATTCGCCGCCCAGCCCCAAGCCCTGTCCAAGGCGGCACAGCGCGAGCAACACCGCCGCAGACACCCCGATGGCGGCGTACGTCGGCAATACACCGATGAGCACGGTGGACGCCCCCATGGTCAGCAAGGCGGTGACCAAAGTGGCCTTGCGCCCGACGCGGTCGCCGAAATGCCCGAACAGTGCCGACCCAACGGGACGTGCAAAAAACGCAAGCGCAAACGTCGCCAGGGACTGCAGCTTGGCGGTGGCAGGATCGCCTTTGGGAAAGAACAGCGTCGGAAACACCAGCACCGCGGCGGTGGCGTAGATATAGAAATCAAAGAACTCGATGGTGGTGCCGATGAGGCTCGCGAACAGGATGCGGCGATTTTCTGCGGCGGCGGCTGGCAAGGCTCGGCATGATATTCGCTGACCCGCCTATTTTGCAAATCTAGCGCGCTCGAGATCCTCTCGGAATCGACGGTGTCGGCCGGAAGGAGGGCGCGGGTCTATACCCATGGCCGGAGCCGCCGGGATGGGGTCCGCGGCCGCGGGGGTCGCCGCCGCGCCCAGGGCCCACATAATAGTCGGGACCCCAGCCGCCGTACTCATAGCCGTAGGGTTCATAGTAGCCGGCGTCATAACCGACACTGCCATCCACGCCCACACCGGTGACCGCGCAAGAGGCCAGTAGCATGAGGAGGCCCACGCCGGAGAGGGCTGCTGCGGCACAGCCTGTGCGGATGAGTGTCATCGCGGCTCCACCTTGCTGTCGTCGGCGGTCCACTCCATCAGCCCAAAGGGCGCGCCCGCCGGATCGGCAACCACTGCGGCCAGTCCGCCGTGGCGATCCACGTGCGGCTCCACCAGGACGCGGCCGCCCGCGGCAACCACCTTGGCGAGCATGTCGGCGGTGCTCGCAACGCGCACGAAGTTCAGCCAATGCGCATGGCGGCGCTTCGAATCCGCGGGAAACGAATTGACGCTGGCGCGGGCATAGTTGTCGCTCGACAGGATCAAATGAGTAAGGCCGTCCTCGCTCGCCAGGTCGAACACATCGTAGCCAAGGATCTCTTGATAGAACGCCGCCTCCGTGTCGGGATCCTGGCAGAGCAGCGAACTCCATATCCACTCGTTGGGAGGGGCCAGAAAATCCGGCGCATCGCCGCTGCTCGAGGCAAGAATGGCGAACACGGCGCCTTCCGAGTCGGCGAGCACGGCTTGGCGGCCGCGCATCGGATAGCTCTTGGTGTCGGCAAGGATCGTCGCGCCGTGCGCAACCGCGTCCCGCGTCGAGGAGTTCACGTCGTGCACGGCGAAGAAGGTGAGCCAGGCCGACTGCCGATGCTCGCCGGCCGGTATCGGCTTTTGCAGAATGCCCGCAACGGGAACCCCGTCGGCAAGCGCAATCGCATACTCGGGGTCACCGCTGTGGACGGCCTGAAACGTCCAGCCCAAGAGCGCGCCGTAAAACCTCTCGGCCGCGGCCAAGTCCGGCGTCACCAAATCAGCCCACACGATCTTGCCCGCATGATGTTCGTGGCTGGCGGGAGAATTGAGCGGCGGGAGTTCGAAACTCGCGGCAGATACATCGGCGATACCGGCAGACGAGAGAGCCAGCAACATCAAGCCGGACGCCAGGGCCCGCTCGAGGCGTCGAATGCTGCTGCTCATGAAGACTTTCCTCGCGGGCGGTGCGCCGTCGCTTTTGAGGAGCCAGCATGCTCTGAACGGCCGCGGGTCTCTGTACGGCGTCGGACGAGATCGACTGTCAGATAGCGCCTACTCGGCAATGATCCGCGGCATCGACGCCTTTAGGTGCGTTGGCGCACAGATGCGGCCACATGCACCGCGCAGGCTCACCGCATCTCAAGGAAACCATCACCATGCACACCCCGCGACGCCGATGACCGGTGATGCGAGACCCGCCAATCCCGGTGCGATCGCGGCCGTGCGCGGCAGCGTCGTCGACGTGCGCTTCGAGCACTCCTTGCCGTCGCTCAATACGGTGTTGCGCACGGGACGAGAATCCGAGATCGTCATCGAAGTAATGACGCAACTGGATGCGCATCGCGTTCGCGGCATCGCCTTGACGCCTACCCAGGGTCTGGCGCGGGGCATGCCGGTCGAGAACACCGGCGCACCGCTCCAGGCGCCGGTCGGCAAGAACATCGTCGGGCGCATGTTCGACGTCTTCGGCCGCGCCATCGATCGGGGACCTGAACCCACGGACGTCGCGTGGCGCAGCATTCACCGCGCCCCGCCGGCGCTGGCCGAACGCTCCACGCGATCGGAAGTGTTCGAGACCGGAATCAAGGCCATCGATGTGCTTGTGCCGCTCGAGCGCGGCGGCAAAGCCGGACTCTTCGGTGGCGCCGGGGTGGGCAAGACGGTGCTGCTCACCGAAATGATTCACAACATGATTGGACACCAAAAAGGCGTCAGCATCTTTTGTGGAATCGGCGAACGCTGCCGGGAGGGCGAGGAGCTGTACCGCGATATGAAGGCGGCCGGAGTGCTCGAGGACATGGTCATGGTCTTCGGGCAAATGAACGAACCGCCCGGCAGCCGCTTCAGAGTGGGCGACACGGCGCTCACCATGGCGGAATATTTTCGCGACGATGAGCATCGGGATGTGTTGTTGCTCATCGATAATATTTTCCGCTTCATCCAGGCCGGCATGGAAGTCTCCGGCCTGATGGGCCAGATGCCGTCGCGCCTCGGCTACCAGCCCACGATGAGCACCGAACTGTCGGGGTTGGAGGAGCGCATCGCGAATACGCGGGCCGGCGCCATCACCTCGATTCAAGCGGTGTATGTCCCGGCCGACGACTTGACCGACCCCGCCGCCGTGCATGTGTTCTCGCATCTCTCAGCGTCCATCGTCCTGTCGCGCAAGCGCGCCGGCGAAGGCCTGTATCCGGCTATCGACCTGCTGCAATCCAATTCGAAAATGGCGACCCCCGGCATCGTCGGTGCACGCCATTACGGGTTGGCGCAGCACATCCGCCGCACGCTGGCGCAGTACGAGGATTTGAAGGACGTCATCGCCATGCTCGGTCTGGAGCAACTCTCGCCGGAGGACCGTAAAGCCGTGGCGCGGGCCAGACAGCTCGAACGGTTCCTGACGCAGCCGTTCTTCGCGACCGAGAAATTCAGCGGCATCAAGGGCAAGCTCGTGAGCTTGCAGGATTCGCTCGACGGCTGCGAGCGCATCCTGCGCGATGAGTTCAAGGACTATCCCGAGAGTGCGCTGTACATGATCGGCGCCATCAGCGAGGCACACGCACCGGCGGGCCACGCACCGGGCCACGCATCCGCGGGACGCAGCGCATGAATCTTAAGGTGCTGCTTCCCTTTCGGGTCTTCGCCGACCTTTCGGGGGTGACACGCATCGTCGCGGAGAGCATCCAGGGGTCGTTCGGGCTGCTGCCGAACCGGCTCGACTGCGCCGCGGCGCTCGTGCCGGGAATTCTGGTCTACCAAATACCAACGGCCGGCACGGTGTACGTGGCGGTCGACGGCGGGGTATTGATCAAGACCGGCGTTGAGGTACTCGTATCGGTGCGCCGCGCCATCGCTGGCGCCGATCTGAACGCGCTGCATCAAGCGGTGAAGCGCCAGTTCTCCGTCCTCGACGCACAGCAACGCGAGGTGCGCGCCGCGGTCCTCCGGATGGAGGGCAGCCTGGTCGGCCGCTTGGTGGAGTTTCGGCAGGCCGACCATGGCCGATGAGCGCGCTGATTTTGCCGAGCAAGTGGCCGCCAAAGCCGCACGCAAACTCCGGTCGCAGGCCGCGGGGCCACAGACCGTCTGGTTCGGACTCGGCATGTCCGGAATCATCGGCTGGTCGATCGCGGTGCCGACGGCATTGGGCGCGCTGCTCGGCGCATGGTGGGACCATCGGCACCCGGGACCGCATTCTTGGACGCTCGCCTTGCTCACCGCAGGCTTGGTCCTGGGCTGCGCCAATGCCTGGCATTGGGTGTCGCGCGAAAACAAAGCCATGGATGAGGACCCGCGGCCATGAGTGAGACCGCGATTCTGATGCTCGCGACACTCGCCGGCGGCGCGCTCGGCGCGATCTTCTTCGGTGGCTTGTGGTGGACCGTTCGCTGTGCCCCGCTCTCGAATACACCCGCGGTCTGGTTCTTCGGTAGCTTCACTCTGCGCACGACGATTGCCGTCGGCGGTTTCCTTGGCGTGACGCGCGGCGACTGGCGCAACGCTATCGCCTGCCTTCTGGGTTTCCTCGCGGCGCGCGGCGCCGTCACCTGGCTCACGCGAACGAGCGCCGCGAATTCTCCATGAACTTGAGTTCCGACCAGCAGATTCTCTGGCAGCACGGCTTCTTCAAGCTCAACGGCACCATGGTGACCACGTGGGCCATGATGGCGGCGATGACCTTGAGCGCAAGATTGATCGCTCGGCGTCTGGTCGGTACCGGCGAGGTCTCGCGCTGGCAAGGAGCCCTGGAGATCATCGTTACCGGCCTCGAGAAGCAGATCGCCGACGTGGGTTTACGGCAGCCGGCGCGATACCTGCCCTTCTTGGGCACGCTGTTCCTATTCGTTGCGCTGGCGAGCCTTCTGACGGTGGTTCCGGGCTTTGCGCCGCCGACGGGCTCGCTCTCGACCACCGCGGCTCTCGCCCTGTGCGTGTTCCTCGCGGTGCCGTATTTCGGAGTGCGCGAGCAAGGCTTGGTCGGCTATCTCGAGACCTATGCGGCTCCCACCGTCATCATGCTGCCGTTCAATATCATCAGCGAACTGTCGCGCACGCTGGCGCTCGCCGTCCGCCTTTTCGGCAACATGATGAGCGGCGTGATGATCATCGGCATCCTGCTCACCATCACCCCCTATTTGTTTCCGATCGTCATGACGGCTCTTGGCCTGCTCACCGGCATGGTACAGGCCTACATCTTCAGTATTCTCGCCGCGGTCTACATCGCGGCCGCCACCACCGTCAGCAAGAAAGGTAACCCCCATGGATAGCAGCACTCTGATCGCCATCGCCTCGATCTGCACGGCCGGCCTCACCATCGCCATCGGCTCCGTGGGCCCGGCGCTCGGCGAGGGCCGGGCGGTAGCCCTGGCGTTGAGCTCGTTGGCACAGCAACCCGACGCCTCCGCCACCATTACCCGTACGCTGTTCGTCGGCCTGGCGATGATCGAATCCCTGGCCATTTACTGCTTCGTGGTCGCGATGATTCTGATTTTCGCCAATCCATTCTGGAGCCATTTCATCGCCTCGACGCCGGGGAAGTGAACCATGCTCATCGATTGGTTCACCGTCGGGGCACAGCTGCTGAATTTCTTGATACTGGTGTGGCTGTTGCAGCGATTTCTATTCAAGCCGGTGCGGAGCGCCATCGATGCGCGTGAAAAGCGCATCGCTGGCGAGCTCGCCGAGGCCGCATCGAAACTGAGCGAAGCGCAACGTGTACACGATGAATTCGACCGCAAGAACGAGGCATTCGACGCCGAGCGCGGCGCACTCGCGGCCAAGACAGCCTCGCAATGCGCAGAGGAGCGCGACGCCTTGTTGAAACGAGCACGCCAGGACGCGGATGAGCTGCGGGCCGAATCGGCGAGCGCTATCGCCGCCGACCGGACACTCTTGGGACGGCAAATCACAACGCTTGCCCAACATGAAGTGTTCGCGATCGCACGCAAGGCCCTCGCGGATCTCGCCGGCACCGATCTCGAGGAGCGGGTGGCGGACGTATTAATACGCCGGCTGCGCCTGATGGACGCCAAGGCGAAGGCGTTGCTGGGCGCCGCCCTGCAAGCGTCCGCCGAACCCGCACTGTTGCGCAGCGGTTTCGAGCTGCCTGCGGCGGAGCGGGCGACGATTCAAAACGCGCTCAACGAAGCGTTCGCCGCCTCGGTCCGCGTCCGTTTCGTCACCGCGGCCGACGCCGTCTGCGGCATTGAATTGACCGCCGACGGGCAAAAGCTCGCGTGGAGCATCGGGGATTATCTCGAGACTCTGCAACACGAGCTGGACGCTCTCCTCGCCACCGCAGCCGCGCCTGCTCCGGCGCCGGCTGCCCCCGCCACCCAGGCCGCAGCCGCGCCGGTCGCCCTGGCCTCATGAGCGCACTGCCCGGCTTTCTCGAGGTCACGCTCGAACACGCCTTCGCCGACCTGCAACGCAGCCGCGAGGACTTCGTCCCGACACTGCGCACGCGTGAGGTGGGCCTGATCGCCAACGTCTCCACCGGGATCGCCACCGTGTCGGGCCTGCCCGGCGTTGGGTTCGAGGAGTTGATTCGATTCCCGGGCGGCCTTCTCGGCATTGCCTTCAACGTCGACGCGGACGAAGTCGGCGTGGTGCTGCTCGGCGACAATGAGCATTTGCGCGCCGGCGACGAAGTGACGCGCACGGGACGGGTGACCGACGTGCCGGTCGGCGATCGCCTGCTCGGCCGCGTAATCGATCCCTTGGGCAAACCGCTGGACGGCAAGGGCGCGCTCGAGACCGCCGAACGGCGCGCCGTCGAGCGCCCCTCACCGCCCATCATGGACCGTTCGCCCGTGACGGTACCTCTGCAAACCGGACTCAAGGTCGTTGACGCCATGATTCCGATCGGACGCGGCCAGCGCGAGTTGATTCTCGGCGACCGCCAGACCGGCAAGACCTCGATCGCGATCGATACGATACTGAATCAGAAAGACAATAACGTCGTCTGCGTCTATTGCGCCATCGGACAACGCGCCGCGGCGGTCGCCAAGGTCGTCGCCACCTTGGGTGAACGCGGCGCCATGCATTACACCGTCGTCGTGGTCGCCGAAGGCAACGAAGCGCCGGGCCTGTCATACATCGCCCCGTATGCCGCGACCAGCATCGCCGAGCACTTCATGGAGCAAGGCCGCGACGTCCTCATCGTCTACGACGACCTCACGCATCATGCGCGCAGCTATCGGGAGATCTCGCTGCTGCTGCGCCGGCCCCCGGGCCGCGAAGCGTTTCCCGGCGACATTTTCTACATCCATTCGCGCCTGCTGGAGCGGTCCACGCATATGTCCAAGGAACGCGGCGGCGGCTCGTTGACGGCGCTGCCCGTCATCGAAACCGAAGCGCAGGACATCTCGGCCTACATTCCGACGAATCTCATCTCGATCACCGATGGCCAGATTTACCTCTCGCCCACGCTGTTCGAATTGGGAATCCTACCAGCCGTCGACGTCGGCAAATCGGTGTCGCGAGTCGGCGGCGCGGCGCAGCGGGCGGCGTATCGAGCGGTGGCCGGTACGCTCAAGCTCGCCTACTCTCAGTTCGAGGAATTGGAATCCTTCGCCCGCTTCGGCACCCGCCTCGATGAGTCGACGCGCAAGGTCATCGAACACGGCAGGCGCATCCGCGCCTGCCTCAAGCAGCCGGAGTCCGCACCCGTGCCGCTGCCGGACCAGATCTGCGTGCTGCTCGCGCTCGCGGCGGGACTCATCGATGCCGTGCCGCTCGACAAGGTTGCCGACGCCGAAGAGGCGCTGCGCAAGTCGATCGCAACAATCCCGCCGGATATCGTCGGTCGATTCACGACCGCCGACAAACTGAGCGATGCAGATCGAGCCGCGACCCTACAGGTCGCGACGGAAGCGCTGCGGGAGTACCAACCCGCGCCACCCGCCGGCACCGTCGCCGCACCAGCCGGCGGCGGCGGCGCGAAGCTCGCGCCATGAGCGGCACCACGGAGAGCCTGAGCCGAAAAATATCGACGGCGCAGGATCTGGCAGCGGTGGTGCGATCGATGAAGGCGCTGGCGGCGTCGAACATCGGTCAATACGAAAGAGCGGTCGTCGCGTTGAATGATTACTATCGCACCGTGGAACTCGCACTGTCAGCCTGCCTGCGCGCCAATACCGCCCCAGGGGCGCAAGGGTGCGCAGCCAATGCGCCCGCGCAGGCGCTCGCGCCCGTGCGGCTGTCACTTGGAGCACAGGCGTGCAAGACCGGCGCGATCGTGTTCGGCTCCGACCAGGGTCTCGTCGGCCGATTCAACGAGACACTGATGGACTTCGCCATGACGAAACTGCAATCGGTACCCGGCAAGCTCACGCGCATATGGGCGGCGGGCGAGCGCATGCAGGCGCTCATCGACCCGCCGCTCACGGCCGCGCCACAGACGTGGGTCCTCCCTGCATCGGTCGAAGCCATCACCCCGCTGATCGGGCGGATTCTGATCGACATCGGCGCCGCCCGCGAGCGCGGCGACATTGCGGAACTGCACGTTTTTCACAATCGGCCACTATCCGCGGCGGCCTACGAGCCGGTCGGCCGGCGGCTGTTGCCGCTCGATGCCGCCTGGCGGAGCGGCATGGCCGCGGTGCACTGGCCGACGCGGAATCCGCCGCAACTCATGGATCCGACCGCGCCCGCGCTCGAGGCCCTGATCGGCGGCTATTTGTTCGTCGTGCTGTTCCAAGCCTGCGCCGAATCCCTGGCGGCCGAAAACGCGAGCCGCTTGGCGGCGATGCAGCGCGCGGAGAAGAACATTCGGGATATCCTCGAGGATCTCAACGGCAAATATCGCCGCCTGCGCCAGGAATCGATCGACGAAGAATTGTTCGAAGTCATCGCGGGCTACGAATCCCTGGCCCACGGCTCCGCAACCTAGGATTTCGCAATGCACATCAAATCCGGCGATTTTCGCGTCCGCGAAGGCGACGAGGTCGACCTCGGGAAGTGGCCGACGCTCATCGAGGCCGTGTACGAGACCAGCGAGCACTATCAGGAATTGTTGGCACAGCATGTCAAGGCCTTGAGCGAGCAGCAGGAATTGCTGTATGCCTCGGATCACTATGCGGTGCTGTTGATTTTCCAGGCCATGGACGCGGCGGGGAAGGACGGCGCCATCGCCCACGTCATGTCGGGAGTGAATCCGCAAGGCTGCCAGGTATTCAGCTTCAAGCACCCGAGCGCGATCGAACTCAAGCACGATTTTCTGTGGCGTACCACTCGCGACCTGCCGGAGCGCGGGCGGATCGGCATTTTCAACCGCTCATACTACGAGGAAGTGCTGATCGCCAAAGTACATCCGGAAATTTTGCACGGCGAAGGCCTGCCGGGCAAGCTGCAGGATGATGCGACCATTTGGCACGACCGCTATCGTTCGATCGTCGATTTGGAACGCCACTTGGACCGCAACGGCACACGGATCATCAAGTTCTTTCTGCATCTTTCCAAGGAAGAACAGCGCAAACGATTCTTGGATCGCATCGACCAACCGCGGAAGAATTGGAAGTTCAGCCTGGCGGACGTCCAGGAGCGGAAATTCTGGAAGCACTACATGCGCGCGTACGAGAAATGTCTCTCCGCCACCAGCACCAAGCGAGCGCCGTGGTACGTGGTTCCGGCCGACGACAAGCTCAACACCCGCCTCATCGTCTCGCAAATCGTCTTGGATACGATCGAAGCGCTCGAACTGACGTACCCCAAGACGAGCGCCGCACGCCGGCGCGAACTATTGTCGCTGCGCAAGAACTTGACGAAATGACTCGGAACCTGTCTGACTCGGGGGCTCGAACACCCGCATGATTCGCCGGAGCCGCGACCTATGCGCGAGGAGCACCGCCGCTCGGCCCACCGAGGCGGTCCCGGGAAGCAGCGTCAAACTCGTGTCGGCATGCGGAACGCGCACCAGTTGGGCGGCGGCGCCATGGGCGGCGTCGGCACCGATCCACCCGCCCGTGGTGCAGCACGAATACATGAACTTGCGGCAAAAGGCGCAGCGGCCGCAGGCACTGATGCAGGACACCAAAACCGCATCCTGCGGCTTCACCCGCATGACGGCAGGACCAATCCGCTCGACGATCCCGACGCCCTGATGCCCCAGTACGCGTCCGCCGCCGCGCAGGTCGGCGTCCTCGGCATGCCTGGGAAGCTCGATGCCGGCGTCCGGAATCATGCTGATGAGCGCGTCGGTCGGGGCGATGATGGCGGCGTCTTGGGTCATGTCCATTTTTTAGCCGGACCGCTGGGTAAATTCTGTGCGACAGCGAACACTTCCCGCGTTCCGGCGCATCGGATGTCGACGCGCGACGGGGTCATGCGGCGCGCTTGGGCTAATGCGCCAGCCGGTGGGCCGGCAACAGCCTGTCGTATTCCTTCTTGACCACCGCGTAGCACTCGCAAGTGCGCTTCTCCAAGCCCGCCCGGTTCAGCACGGTGATTCGGCCGCGCGCGTAGCGGATCAACCCCGCCTCTTGCAGCTTGAGAGCACCTTCGGTCACTCCCTCGCGGCGCACGCCCAACATGTTGGCGATCAATTCCTGGGTCATCACCAATTCGTTGTCCTGCAGGCGATCGAGACTCAGCAGCAGCCAGCGGCATAATTGCTGATCCAGAGAGTGATGACGATTGCACACCGCGGTTTGCGCCATCTGAGTGATCAAAGCCTGGGTATAGCGCAACAATAGATGCAGCACCGGGCCTGATTTGTCGAATTCATCCTTCATCAATTGCGCTTTCAGCCGATAGCCTTGTCCGGCGCTCTGCACCACGGCGCGGCTGGGCGTCGATTCACCGCCCATGAACAGGGAAATTCCGATGATGCCGTCGTTTCCGACGACCGCTATTTCCGCGGACGCGCCATTCTCCATGACGTACAGCAAAGACACGATGGCGGTGGTCGGAAAATAAACGTGGCTCAGCGTGCCGCCGGGTTCGTACAGCACCTGTCCCAAGGGCATCGCCACCGCTTCGAGGTGCGGCAGCCAATAGTTCAGTTGCGCCTCGGGCAGCGCGGCAAGCAGATGATTTTTTTGTTTATCGGTGGTGCTAGGTGTGGAAATGGCAGAACTCCGCGGTGGCGTCGGCGCCAACAATGATCACGGTCATGCTATCCAGCGATCTCACCCCGCGTAGTTGCATTATACGATCTTCGGCGCTTAAGTATGTTCGTTATCGCACATAGCGGCCGGCCCAATGGGTGCCACCATTTCACGTCGCAAGTCGTTGATTTCTTCGGGTTGCGAGCCTAGCCTAGATGTGCGCCCGGCGACTGTATTATTGTAGTCGCATGAACCGACGGTTGCGGATCACCATGGCGCTGCTCTTTACCTGGATGCTGCCGCTGCAGGGCGCCGGCGCGATGCCGGGCTGCGCGCACTTCGACGCGGCGCATTCCGCCGCGCAAGGCTCGATCGAGCATGCGCATTGCAAGCACGGTTCCGCCGCCGCCCACCCGCATGGTTGCGGCGGCACGTGCTGCGCTGCCGCCATTCCAACGACTCGAGTTCCTTGGACCGCCCCGCGCGGTGCCGCTCCCGACATCGCCGTGGCTTTGATCTGGCCCTCGCCCACGGTCGAGCTCGACCGCCTGGATCGCCCTCCCCGCTCGGGCTGAGCGCTGATCGCGGACGCGGCATCGCCGCGCCGCATTCGTCACTGATTTACCTGGTTGGCCTCGAGTCTTTGGACTTGGGCCGTGTGGCCTCATGCCCGTGGGACGATATGAAAATTTCAACTACACGCAGCGTCGAGCGAATGCTCGCCGCGTGCTTCGCAGCAGTGTTGACCGGCCTGTCTCTCGCCGGCTGCGCCACATTTTCCGCGGACGGCGGATTTGATTCCGTTGCCGAGGGGGCACGCGCCAAACTCGGCAAGGACGTGAAGTGGCCGCGCAACGAGAGCGAGCAGGCCAAGATCGACGCCCAAGTGGCGGCGTCGCTCGAGCACGTGTTGACGGCGGACGATGCCGTACAGATCGCGTTGCTCAACAATCGCGCCCTGCAGGCGTCGTTCGAAGAATTGGGAATCTCCGAGGCCGACCTGGTGCAATCCGGCCGCCTGCCGAATCCTCGCTTCACCCTGCGCCACGCCGGCGCTGCGGGCCAATACGACATCGAAGAGTCGCTCACCATCAACGTCTTGTCGCTGCTGACCGTACCTTACGCCCACGACCTCGAGCAGCGCCGCTTTACCGAGGTGCAGAGCGCCATTCTCGCCTCCGTGGTGCGGCTCGCCAATGACACTCGCCGGGCTTTCATTGCCGCGGTCGCCGCGCGTGAATCGGTCGAGTATCGGGAACAGGTGCAATCCGCCGCCGACGCCGGCGCCGAACTCGCGCGCCGGATGGTGGCTGCCGGCAACTGGAATCGCCTCGATCGAGCCCGAGAGGAAAATTTCTACGCCGCCGCCGCACAGAGCTTGGCGCAGGCGCGCCTCGCCGAGTCGGCGGCGAGAGAGCGCTTGACCCGCCTGATGGGACTCCCGGGGCAGTCCCCCGATCTGCAACTGGCACACCCGCTGCCGGAGTTGCCCCCGACCATCGCGGCCATGCCGGACGTCGATGCCATGGTCATGCGCAATCGCATGGACCTGCGGCTGATGCGCATCCAGTTGGATGAACTCGCCCACCGCCTCGGGCTGGTCAAGGCGACACGCTTCATCGACGTCCTGGATTTGGGTCCCGCACGAGTTCTCGAGGGCGCCCGTTCCGAACCCTACGAACGGGGTTACGAATTGAGCCTGCAGATTCCGCTTTTCGACAGCGGCGCGGCGCGCGTCAGAAAGGCCGAGGCGATTTATTCCCAGGCCGCGGATCGATTTGCGCAGGCGGCCATCGATGCGCGCTCGCAGATCCGCCAAGCCTACGCGGGATATCGCGCCGCCTATGACATCGCGACGCGCCAGCGCGATACGGTGCTGCCCAACGCGCGGCTGATCGCGGAGCAGGACTTGCTGCGCTACAACGCCTCGCTGGTCAGCGTCTTCGATCTGCTGGCCGACGCGCGCGAGCGTATCGCGGCCGTCGACGCTTACACCAACAGCGTGCGTGATTTCTGGCTCGCCCAGTCGGAACTCGATGCCGCTCTGCTCGGCAATTACGCTCTGCTCGGCAACCATTAGCGAGGCATACAGCATGGTCACTCGACGAGATTTCTTCAACGGCGCAGGCTTCGCGGCCGCGGCGGCCGTGACCGCCAAGAGCGCGCTCGCCGCCATCCCCGACATCGTATCCACCGATTCGGCGACGATGCAGCAACCCCTGGCGCCGCCGAACGGACGCCCGTACCGGCCGGTCGCCACCTTGAACGGCTGGACGCTGCCCTGGCGCATGCGCAACGGCGTCAAAGAGTTTCACCTGGTGGCGGAGCCCGTGGTTCGTGAGATCGCACCCGGCATGAAGGCCAATCTGTGGGGCTACAACGGCCAGTCTCCAGGCCCGACCATCGAAGTGGTCGAGGGCGACCGGGTACGCATGTTCGTGACCAACCGCTTGCCCGAAGCCACCAGCATCCATTGGCACGGTCAACGCCTGCCCAATGGCATGGACGGCGTGTCGGGCCTGAACCAGCCGTCCATCAAGCCCGGACAGACCTACGTGTACGAATTCGCGGCGCGGCGCTCAGGCACCTTCATGTACCACCCGCACGCCGATGAGACCACGCAAATGGCGATGGGCATGATGGGATTCTGGGTGACTCACCCGCAAGATCCCGCGCATATGCCGGTCGATCGCGACTATGTGTTCCTGCTCAACGCCTACGATATCGATCCCGGCAGCTACACCCCCAAGGTCAGCACCATGCTCGACTTCAATCTGTGGACCTTCAACAGCCGCGCCTTCCCCGGCACCGATCCCATGGTCGCGCGCTTGGGCGAGCGCGTACGGATTCGAGTCGGCAATCTCACCATGACCAATCATCCGATCCATTTGCACGGCCACGAATTCACCGTGGTGGGCACCGACGGCGGCTGGACCCCGCCCGCTTCGCGTTGGCCCGAAGTGACGACCGACATCGCCGTCGGTCAAATGCGCGCCATCGAATTCAGCGCCGCGGCGCCGGGCGACTGGGCCTTTCACTGTCACAAGAGCCATCACACCATGAACGCCATGAGCCACACCCTCCCCAACTCCCTCGGGGTCGAGCAAGCCGACCTCGCGCGGCAAATCACCACCCTCGTACCGGGTTACATGAGCGGCGACCTGGCCTCGGGCTCGATGGCCGACATGCCGATGGACATGCCATTGCCGGAAAATACCTTGCCCATGATGACCGGCACCGGTCCCCACGGAAACATCGAAATGGGCGGCATGTTCACCGTCATGAAAATCCGCGCGGACCTCGCCCCGGGCGACTACCGCGATCCCGGTTGGTACCAAGCCCCCGCCGGCACGGCCGCCTATTTGTGGCGCGGCGAACCCCCGCCCGTCGAACGTTAGTTACTCGGCACTCATTAGTTACTCGGCACCGAGAAGGTGGCCGGGTCGAAAGGCCAGTCGGGATTGCCTTCGCTCATTGACGCCTAACAGCCAGCGCCGCCAGCAACGCCCGCACCGGCTCGCCCACCAATTCGTTGATCGACGAGCAGGCGATTTCCAGCCCATTCGTGCTCGGCGCATAGCGCGAAAATCCGGACTGATCGTCGGCCTGTATTTCCTCGGGCGCCGGGACGACCTCGATGCCGGCGGCGCTGAACTCGTGCGCCGCGCGCCAAAGGTGCGTCGAGCGAGTGACGAGAATGATTCGATGCACCCCGTCGGCCTCGAGCAATCGAACGGAATTTCGCGCGTTCTCGAACGTGTCGTAGGATTGGTCATCGACCCAGCGCGCCTCGATCCCGAAATTGCGCTTCAGGGTCTCGCGCATCGCGATGGCCTCGATATGAAAACCCGTCACCAAAATGGGCAGCCCGGTTTTTCGCGCCACGTAGGCGCCGTAGGTCAGCCTTTCCAATAATTGGGGCGCGGCCGCCGGTCCGCCGTATTCGGGCGCCAAGACGCGCTGCCCGCCCCCGCCCAAAATCACGATCGCCTGTGCGCCCGTGGCAATGCGCAGATCCAGCGGCGGATAATGATCGGCCCAATGCGAGAGCGTCACGGCCACGATGGGGGTGGAGATCAGCCACAACGACCCGATGCCCGCAATGAGACAGGCGCGTGCCAATCGTGGACGGCGCTTGAGCAGCAAGAGCCCGACGCCGGCCAGCAACAAAGGACCCAAAGGCGGAAGAATCAAACTCTTCAGCAGAGTCTTGAGGCGCAACAGCATCAACGACGATCGCCGGCTATCATGGCAGCTTCCGGCGCTATCGCCCGTCCAGCCGGTCCCTGCAATAGATGAAGATGCAATTTCCCAAGATGCTCACCGCGAACAAGGCCAGCGATGCGGGCAGCACTTCGACCACCTTGTGCATGCCGAGCCAATCCACGGGCGCATCCAGCCAGTGCACGAGCGCTGCGAGCCGGCCGGTGTCGCCGTCGTTCACGCAGCAATGCTGCAACCCGATGCGCAGGCCGTCGCTCATGCCCACATGCGTCCACTCGCCATCGCGAAACCAGCGGTAGGACTGCCAGCCGACCAACACCACGAAGGCGCCCAGGGCTCCGTAGCCGACCACCGCACCGGCGATGCTCCAGAACTTGAGCAGCGATTTGCTGCCGCTCACGATGCACCCACGCCGCTCGCCCCCGACGACGGACAGCTCTTCACTTCGAGGCGCACGATACGCCCGGCCTCGCTCTGCAAATCCGCGGGATTCAACCCGGCGTCGGTCGGCTTCAAATCGACGTCGATCCAAAACACGTTGCCGGTGCGCTTGCGATCCGCGATTCCGGGATTGAGCCCCATGGCCTGTGCCTGCGCTACGCGGGCCTGCGCCCGTTTCGGCTCACTGAAAAGACCGAGCGAAATCACCGAGCCATCGTTCGGGCCGGGCATTTCGAGCGCATCGTCGATCCCGCCGGCCTTGAGCTTGGCGAAGACCTGGTCCACCGCGGCGCGCCCCGCGGGAGTGGGCAGATACACCCACACGCCGGCCCATATTTCCCCCTCGGCGGCGCGCTGCCGCGGATCGTAGTGAGCCGCGCGCAATGTCGCCGCGGCGTGTGCGGCCTCCGAGACCTCGCGGAACGGGCCGACGCTCATGCAGCGTTTCAAATCGCCGTCGCCCACAGCGTCGCCCGAACCGGCATTCGCACTGCTGACGCCGGCAGCGGCATCGTCGCTGCCACTATTGCCGTTGCTTCTACCGCTGCCGCCAGCTCCGCCGGCGTTGCCCACAGTGCCGCCGCTGCCGCTGCCGCTGCCGCCGATGGCGACGCCACCGCCGGCCTCCGCCGCCGGTCGGCGGCCCGGCAATTCGGACGCCAGGATCAGCGAAGCCCCGACCCCGGGTGGCACCGGCACCGGGGCCGCGACCTCGGGTTGCGATGACGCGGCGATGCCCCTCGCCCACAAGAAGTAGCCCACATTGGCCAATACCAGGCACGCGACAATGCTCTTTATCAGCGTCAATTCACACCCTCGATCACACGTAAACTGGCTTCGCCGGACACGAAACGCTCGATTCGATCCCCCGTCTCGATGAGCAGAGCCCCCTTCTCGTCCACTCCGCGCGCCGTGCCGATGATAGCCTGGTCGCCGATCAATACTTGTGCAGGCCTGCCGCGCAGCGCATCGAGCGCCGTCCACTCGTCCCGATACGCGGCAAAGCCCTCGCGCTCGAACCGCTCCAGCATACTCAAAAGCTCATCTAAGAGCGCTCCCGCCACCAAATTTCGGGACGGCGCCCGTGCGCACGCGTCCGCCACGGCAGCCACACCCACGCCGAGGGCTTCGAGTTCGCGCCGGGCCGCGGCCGACAGCGCCACGTTGACCCCCACGCCGATCACCACGTGCGCCCGTGCGAGCCCAAGCGCCGGGCCGCCCGCCTCGGCGCGCACTTCGACCAGCACGCCGCCGATCTTGCGGTCGCGGAATACGATGTCGTTGGGCCACTTGAGCGCAATCCCCATGGCACCGGCGCGACGGAGGGCCTTCGACACGGCCACGCCGACCGCGAGACTCAAGGCCGCCGGCATGGCGCGGGCCCCAGAACCGAAACTCCAAGCCAGCGACATCGCGACTCCGCTGCCGAAGGGAGCAATCCAGCGCCGGCCACGCCGGCCGCGGCCGGCGTGCTGCAGCTCGGCCGAGCAGACATGCGCTTGGCCGGCCGGCGGCGGTGCAGACGCGAGCAACCGGCTGTTGGTCGAATCCACCTCGAATAGCACCTCGAACGCCGTCAAGCGAGCGGCGCGGCGCGGCTCGACCGCTTCGACCATACGCGCCGCGTCCAGCAACTCCACCGGCTCCGCCAAACGATAGCCATGCCGCGCCGAGGCATGCACTTGCAAGCCGAGCGCGCGCAGCCGTTGCACGCCCTGCCCAACGGCGGCGCGCGTCACCTTCAGCTCCTCGGCCAGCCATGCACCCGTGCGCGAGCGGCCGTCCGCCAGCAGCGCCAGCAGCAAGCGCGGCGCTACGCCGCCCGGGATCGAAACAGCCATAGGCGGCGTACGCGGTTCTCCTCGCCCGCGCGCATGCGGGCGATGTTGCTGCGATGCGTAAAGATCACGAAGCCCGCCACCACCACGCAAAAGCTCAGCAATGGGAGATTGTCCGGCTCGAGCAGGCACACCGCGACGATCAGCGCGACGCCCGACAGCATGGTGGCAAGTCCCACATAGCCGGTGAGCAACAGCACCACGAACCAGCTCAGCAAGAGCGGCACCAACAGCCGCAACTCCACCGCCGCGACCACCCCGACCACGGTCGCCGCGCCCTTGCCGCCGCGAAAGCCGAACCACACCGGATAGACGTGACCCACGATCACCGCGAAGCCGCAGGCCATGGTCAACCAACCGCGCGACAGCCCGGGGTCCACGCCCACGCCCGGGATCACCGCCATCGGCAGCCACCAAACCGCCAACAACCCCTTGGCCACGTCGACGAGCAGCACCAGCAGGCCGAACGTCTTGCCCTGAGTGCGCAAGGCGTTGGTGGCTCCCGCGTTGCCGCTGCCCATGCTGCGAATGTCGACGCCGCGCAATCGTCCCAATAGGAGGCTGCCCAGCAGCGTGCCGATCATATAGGCGATGAGTACTTTGACCCCGAGTTCCAACATCCGCCGATTATGACACCTGAGCCCACTCCCACCCTACCCCCGCCCGACCGGCCCGACACGCCCGTCCGGCGCAACGTGCCGTTTCGGCAGGTGGATCTCCGCCAGCATGCAGCGCACCCCGCCGCCGCCGATCCGTTCGATGGTGGGAATCGCCACCGGCACGACGCTCGCGTGCGACTCCAGCACGCGCTTCTGAGCAGTGTCCAAACAGCTCCACGCCGCGGCCGACAGCGCCACCACCTTGCCCGCGGCCGGCGCCAGCTCCAGCACATTGCCCGCAAACTGAACCATCTGCCCGAGCGATATGTCGATGACCTCGTGTCCGGTCGCGCGCAGCTTCGACCAGACGGCGGCGCGATGCGCTGCTTGCGAGATCGCCTCGCCGCACACCACGGCGAAGCCCGTGCCGATCGCCATCGCGACGTTGGTGTGGTAGATGGGCTGCGCCGCGGCGTCGATCGCATCGAAGGTCACGAGTTCATAGTCGAGCCGCTGGGCGAATTCGCCGAGTACATCCAGGTCGGTGCGCGGCGAAGGACTCGCGTAGGCCACCCGGTGCGTCCGGTCGAGCACCACGCTGCCCGTGCCTTCGAGGAACTTATCTAAAGCTTCGCGGTGCGTCAGGTCCACGGTGCGCGACACCTGGAACCCACCCTCGCGCACCACCTGTTCGATGATCTCCTCGCGCCGCTCGGCGCGCCGGTTCACAGCCATCATCGGATACAGGGCCACCGTTCCGTCCCGATGGAAGCTCACCCAATTGTTGGGGAATATGGCGTCCGGCTTCACGGGCGAGTCGCTGTCAGCCGCAACCAGCACTTCGACGCCCGCGCGCTGCAACGCGTCGGCAAGTGCGTCGAACTCCCGCAGCGCCCGCCCCTGCTCCACATCGAGGGCCTCAGGCGCCCTCTGGAATGCATTGCTGGCGGCGGTCTGTGGATTGAACCCAAAGTGCCGCGGCCGCACCATCAGCACCGCCCTGGCGCTCTGCGGTTCCCGGCCAACCTCAACGCCTACGGACATGACAGGCACTATAGCAGGCGGCCGGCAAGGCAAATCTGTACAGTGCGCCTAGAAGGGGAGCCACGAGCCATTGAGGGCTGAGGTTGGGGTAATTGCGTGCCGATATCGAAAGCAAAAAGGGTCTCATCGCTCCGGGCCACCGTCGTGTGGCGGCTGCTCGCCGCCCGCGCGCTGCCCGCCACCGGCCGGCTGTCCGCCAACCGCCCATTGACTGCCGGGTCCCGGTTTTTTGCCGCTCACGCGCTGCCCGCCTTACTCGGGCTTGCGGCACTACTCGGACTTGGCGACGAGATTCAAGCGGCACGCACCGCCGACACCCCAGCGCCCGCGGCCGCCCCCGCCAAGCCGCCGGCCGGCTATCCGTTCACGTTCGAGATTCTGCAGCACGACGCGGAACGCCGTGCCGCCCGGGCTTTCACGCCGCAGCACAACAGCCTGCCCCCCGTCCTCGACAAACTGAGCCCGGAACAGTACCGCAGTATTCACTTCAACCCGGACGCCGGTATCTGGCTGGCCGAGAATCTCCCCTTCCGCTTGGAGCTCTTGCGGGCGGCCCCGAATCTCCAAACCACCGTCACCGTCTCGACGGTCGCGGACGGGAAGGCCGAAGATCTGGTGGCGACCCCGGCGATGTTTCAAATGGCCCCCACGCTGCCCGCCCAGCTCGGCCGGGTCTCCCTGCCGCTGTCGGGTTTTCGCCTGCGCAGCCGCATCAACTCGAAAAAGGTCTGGGACGAATTCCTGGTGTTTCAGGGCGCGACCTATTTTCGCGCCGTGGCCCAGAACCTGCTTTACGGCCTCTCGGCACGCGGCCTTGCCATCAATACGGCGGAACCCGCCGGCGAGGAGGTGCCGGTGTTCACGCATTTTTGGATCGAACGGCCGGGTGAACACGCGAGCGCCATCATCATTTATGCCCTGCTCGAGAGCGAATCGACCACCGGCGCCTACCGCTTCACCGTGGAGCCCGGCCTCGAGACACACACCGACGTCGATTTCTATCTTTACCCGCGGACGGAAATGCGCGTCGTCGGCATCGCACCGCTGACCTCGATGTTTCTGTTCGACGAAACCAACCGCGGCCGGCTGGATGACTATCGCCCCGAGGTGCACGACTCCGACGGCCTGCAGATCGCGGCCAAATCCGGCGAAAAGATCTTCCGGCCGCTGGCGAACCCGATCAAGCTGCAGGTCTCGAGTTTCACCAATCAACAGCCAGACGGGTTCGGACTGGTGCAGCGCTCGCGGCAACAAAGCGACTTTCAGGATTTCGACGCCCAGTACGAGCGCCGGCCGAGCGCATGGGTCACCCCGGAGGGCGACTGGGGCGCGGGGGCCCTCGAACTGGTCGAAATCCCCTCGGGACGCGAGACCAATGACAACATCCTGGCGTTTTGGCGGCCGGCCCAGCCGCTCACGCCGGGGCACCCGGCGCACTTCGCGTATCATCTGACGTGGGAAGCCGAACCGCCCCTGCCGAAGGGCCTGGGGCAAACCGTCGCCACGCGCTCCGGCGCGAGTATCGACGGCAAGCGGCGCGTGTTCTTGATCGATTTCGTGGGCGCGGGCGAGAAAGTCGACGGTTTGCGCCTCGACCTGCTCGCCTCGGCGGGTAAAATCTCCAATGCCACCCTCATGTCCAATATCGCCCTGCACGGACTGCGAGCCAGCTTCGAGATCGACCCGAACAATGCCGATCTCATCGAATTGCGCCTGCGAGTGATGCGCGGCGATCAACCCGTCACGGAAACCTGGCTGTATCGATGGACGTCCAGCTAGACATGCCGCTCAAAGTCGCCGCCGCCGTGGACGGAGGCCGCGTGTCGGCGTCGGGCGGCATGCCGCCGGAAGCGCCCTTGGGGATGCCCGCGCAAGACTTGACCTACCGGCGGCCGCGGCGCGAACGGCAGCGCGCTTCGGCGGCCGTGCTCTACGCGCGCTTCATCCTGGTGGCGGTGGCCGCCGGCGTCACGGTCTACGGCGTCTACCAGATGCTGCAAGTGGTGCGCTTCGCCAGCATGACCGTACTGCAGGGCACTATGATTTTCTTCTTTGCCGTATCCTTGGGCTGGATCGCATTCGCGGCAGGTTCGGTGGCCGCCGGCGCCTCCAAGCGCCGCGACCCACCCGCGGGTCCGACCGATGCGGCGGTCCGCACGCTGACCGCGCTCGTCATGCCGATCTACAACGAGGATCCACTGCGCACCACCACCGCGCTGCAGGCCATGGCCGAAGCGCTCGCGGCGCATGGGGCGCATCGCGGCTTCGAGATCGTCATGCTCTCGGACTCGACCAATGCCGATGCCTGGATTCGCGAGACTCTGGCGGTGCAATCCTTGCGCAATACTCTCGCCGCCGTCATGCCGGTCTGGTATCGGCGGCGTTGGCAGAACACCGCCCGCAAGTCCGGCAACGTCGAGGATTTCGTGACGCGCTGGGGCGGCCGCTACGATCACATGATCGTGCTCGACGCCGACAGCCTGATCGATGCGCCGACGCTCGCGACCATGGTACGGATGATGGCTGCGGATCCGCAGCTCGGGATTTTGCAGACCGCTCCGCAACTGATCGGCGCGCGAACCTTCTTCGGACGCCTGCAGCAATTCGCGGCCTGCGTCTATGGACCGGTGATCACGCGCGGGCTGTCCGCCTGGTCGGGAGACAGCGGCAACTACTGGGGACACAACGCCATCATCCGCATGAGCGCGTTCGCGCAGAATTGCGGCCTGCCCCAGTTGAAGGGCCGCAAGCCGTTCGGCGGCCACGTGCTCTCGCACGACTTCGTCGAGGCGGCGCTGATGCGCCGTGGCGGCTTCAAGGTGCGCATGGCCACAGACTGCGGCGGCTCCTGGGAGGAATCCCCGCCCTCGCTGATCGACGTCGCCATCCGCGACCGCCGCTGGGCGCAGGGCAATCTGCAGCACATGAAGATCATCGGCGGCGCGGGCTTGAGCTTCACCAGCCGCCTGCACTTGGGCGTCGGCATCATGAGCTATCTGTCGTCGCCGCTGTGGCTGATCATGCTCGGCATCGGCTTCGCGCTCGCGCTGCAATCGCACTTGATCCGCCCCGAGTACTTCAACCACGACTTCCAGCTGTTTCCCACCTGGCCGCGGTTCGACGTCGAACTGATGATGGAGCTGTTCTGGTTCAGCATGGCGGTGCTGTTCATTCCGAAGACGCTCGGGCTGATCCGAGCGCTCGCCTCGCCGCGCATACGGCGCGGCGCCGGCGGCGTGATCGGCGTGACGGCGAGTTTCCTGCTCGAGGCGATCCTCTCGGCGCTGTATGCGCCCATTCTCATGTTGATCCAATGCCGCGCCGTGTTCGAGATCCTGATCGGCCGCGATTCGGGCTGGAAACCGCAGCGTCGCGATTCAGGCGGCACGACCTGGGTCGATGCGTGGCGCTTTCACCGGCGCCACATGTTCTACAGCTGCGTCACCGCCGTCATCGTGTGGTTCCTCTCGCCGTCGCTGCTCGCCTGGGTGTCACCGGCGCTGCTCGGCCTGTTTCTGGCCGTGCCCCTCTCGCGCGCCAGCGGCAGCGTGGCATTGGGTACCGTGTTGTCGAAGTTCGCGCTGCTGCGCACGCCCGAGGAACTCGAGCCGCCCAGGCTTGTCGCGCGCCGTGTGGAATTGCTGCACGCGGCCAACGACCTGCCCGAGGACGGCCTGCGCTACCTCGCGCGCCATCGCGAAGCGCGCCTGACCCACATCAACGGCAACCTCGCGCGGCCCCCCGATCCGCGCGGCCGTCCCGACCCCAACTGCTTCACCGCGGAACAGAAACTGCTGGACGCGCGCTCGCTGGACGAAGCGCTCTCTTGGCTCACTCCTATCGAGCGCGTCGAAGTCGCGGGCGATGCGCGCTTGCTCAATCAGCTGGCGCTGCTGCCCGATGCCGCGCACTCCGGCGCGGTGATATAGCTTCAACTCAACGAGGTCCCTCAACCGATGATTCGTCGACGCACAATTTTGAAGTCAGCGGTCGCGCTCGCCGCCACCCCATGGGTCCATCCGCGAACCGCGCGCGCCGCCCCCGCCCCCGCCCAACCCTTCGACTACGCCTGGCTCAAAGGCCAAGCCCGCCAGCTCGCGGGCAGCGCCTTTCAGCCCTCGCACGATACGCTGCCGCCCGCGATGGCCAAGTTGAGCTACGACCAATATCAGTCGCTGCGCTTTCGGACCGACCATGCTCTGTGGGGCGACCTGGGTTTGGATTTCCGTCTGCAGTTCTTTCACGTCGGGCGCGGCTTCTCGCAGCCCGTGCACCTGTTCGAAGTCATCGACGGTCAGGCGCGCGAGATCCTCTACGATCCCGCGATGTTCGAGTTTGGCCAGAGCGGCATCGACCCGAACCTGATGCGCGATCACGCCGGCTTCGCCGGATTTCGGATCCAATTCGTGACCGACTGGAGGGACGATGTCGCCGCATTTCTGGGCGCGAGTTATTTTCGCGCGGTGGGCGGCGACACTCGTCAGTACGGCCTCTCGGCGCGGGCGCTCGCGGTCGACACGGCGTTCCCGCGGCCCGAGGAATTCCCGCGCTTCACGACGTTCTGGTTCGAACGGCCGCCCAAGGGCGCGGGCACCATGTGGCTGTACGGCCTCATGGACTCGCCCAGCGTCAGCGGCGCGTTTCGGTTCCTGATCGCGCCCGGCGGCACCCTGGTGATGGACATCGACGCCGCGCTCTATCCGCGCAAGCCGATCGAACGCTTAGGTGTAGCGCCGCTCACCAGCATGTTCTACTACGGCGAGAACGACCGGCGCGCGGTGAACGATTGGCGCCCGGAGATCCACGACTCCGACGGCCTCTCGATGTGGACCGGCGCGGGCGAATGGATCTGGCGGCCGCTCACCAATCCCGCGCAGCTGCATTTTTCCAGCTTTGCCGACGACAACCCGCGCGGCTTCGGACTCTTGCAGCGCGACCGCAACTGGGATCATTACCAGGACGACGGCGTATACTACGATCGCCGGCCGAGCCTGTGGGTGGAACCGAAGGCCGGCGGCTGGGGCAAGGGAGCCGTGCAGCTGGTCGAGATCCCGACCGTCGATGAAACCTTCGACAACATCGTCGCCTTCTGGAATCCGGCCGAGAAACCCAAGGCCGGCGAGGAACTGCTCTTCAGCTATCGCCTCTACTGGGGCACCCACATGCCGTTCGGCTCGGCACTCGCACAAACCTTCGCGACCCGCACCGGCATCGGCGGCACGGTCGGCCAGAAGCGCCAGTATTATTCCTGGCACTTCGCCGTCGACTTTTCCGGCGGCGAACTCGGCGCGCTCGGCAAGGACGCGAACGTCGAGGCCGTGATCACCACCTCGCGCGGCACCACGGAACATGTGACCGCGCACTACGTCGAGGAGATCAAGGGCTACCGCGCGCTGTTCGACGTGCGCCCGCCCGAGGACGGCGTCGAACCCATCGACTTGCGACTGTACCTGCGCATTGCGGGGCGGCCGCTCACGGAGACGTGGATTTACCAGTGGACGCCGCCGTCGATCAAGGAGCGGAAGGCGGCGTTGACGTAGGAGTTGGAGCCGGGAGAACTCCGATGCCCACTGAATCACCACAGCTTTCAATCCGGCTTCTCGAGTACGGAGAGCTGGGGGCGGCGGTCGAGTTGGTCAGCGAGCTTTTCCCGGATGAAGGCGAGAAGCCGGCGGAAAGCCTGCGGTCGATTTTCGAACCGCATCTCCATCCGCTGGACTTTGCCCACGGCATCTGTGACCGGATCTGCTGGGTTGCGTCGGAGGTTGCACATCAAAAAATCATCGGCGTCGTTGGGCTCTACCGAATGTTGAGCGACGCCGACGCTCTATATCTCGGGTGGTTCGGCGTGACTGAGTCCGGTCGTAGCCAGGGCGTGGGCACACGATTGCTCGCTCATGCGATTGCGGAGGCAAAGCGTTCGGGCGTTGCTCATCTGCGGCTCGAAACGACGGACGAACCCTATTTGGCGGCGGCGAATCGTCTCTATGAGAGGCATGGTTTGGTCGTTTTCAAGAGGGACGAAAAAAGCGCCCAGGCGGCGTGGCCCACAGTCTGGCGCGAATTGGCTCTGGGCGCGTTGCAGGTTGCGAAGTGCCGAGGATGATATCCGTTCCGACCATTCTTGCAGCGGTGAGCCTGACGTTGATGAGCGGGTCGGGCAATGCGACAACCTTTGAATTATCGGCCTATGGCTCCGCCGTCATTGGCTCCGACACCATCATCACCACGCATTACAAAGACACGCTGTTGGACATTGCCCGCCAGTACAGTCTGGGATACGACGAGATCATCCGTGCGAACCCCGGTGTCGACATGTGGATACCGGGTGAGGGCACACAGATCTCGTTGCCGGGGCGGCGCATTTTGCCGCCTGGACCGCATGAGGGAGTGGTCGTCAACCTGCCGGAACATCGCTTGTATTACTTTCCGGCGGGAAAGCAACACGGCAAGCGTGTCGTCATCACCTATCCCGTCAGCATCGGCAAATTGGGTCGCAACACGCCGCTCGGAGAAACCCGCGTCATCGACAAGATCGAGCACCCCTCCTGGTATCCTCCGGCGTCGATCCGTAAGGAGCACGCGGACGCCGGTGATCCGTTGCCCGCGGTGGTGCGCCCTGGGCCCGACAACCCGCTCGGCGACTACAAGATCCGGCTCGGCTTCGGCGATGGCACCTACGAAATCCACGGCACCAACAACCCGACGGCGGTCGGCCTCGCGATCACTCACGGTTGTATTCGGATGTACCCGGAGGACGTGGCCTCATTGTTTCCACGACTTCCGGTGGGCACAAAGGTGCGCCTCATCAACGTACCGGTGAAAATAGCCTGGATCGACGGTGAGCTGTTGCTCGAGGCGCATCCACCCGTCAACGCCCAGGGCGAGAGCTTCGAACCCGACGTGGAGCAGTTTTCCGCGCTTCTCCGCGCTGCGCTGGGTGACACCACGGTCGCCATCAATTGGGATTACGCGCGCGAAGTTTTACAGACGGCAAATGGTGTGATCGCGACGGTCGGACTGGAAGCTGAAAATCCGTCGGCACCCAGCGAGTCGCCAACGCGACATTGACCGACATCAGCCGTGGACCGACATCAAGTGTCGATGGCGGGCGAAGCGCGGTACGCCTATCGTGCAGGCGCGTTTAGTCGGGCGGCGTTTACTCGTGTGTGTCGGCCGGCAGCGCCTCGGCCTCGAGACGGCACGCCTCCATCGCGGCGCCGAGATGTCCCGCCGACTCCGCGAGACGGTACAACCCGAGGGCCGCGCTGCGATCGAGATTCACGCCCAAGCCGCGCTCATACATCTGCGCGAGCGAAGCCATGGCGCCCGCGTGGCCCGCGTCGGCCGCCAGCCGGTACCAGCGCGCGACGTCCAGCCAATCCGCGTCGGTTTGCGCTGTGTGGGCTTTCATTCTGGCGAGCAGGAATTGTGCGGCGCGATGACCCTGCTCCGCCGCCGCGGCGTAGAACTTGACCGCTTCCGCATCGTCGCGTTCGACCCCGACGCCGCGCCGCAAACAGCCGGCAAGGCTGTACTGTGCGGCCGCATTGCCGTTGGACGCGGCGCGTCGAAACAGCGCGACCGCCTCGCCATGCTCGGCGGCGCCCGAGTAGTGGCGCAGCAACGCACGCCCCAGAGACAACATCGCCGGCACATTGCCCTGGCGAACCGCGGCCTTCAGCCAGCGGCGTGCGGATTCGAGGGAAGCCGGCGTGCCAGGGTCGCGCAGATAAAATTCTCCGACGATGCGCTGCGCCCCGGGGTCGCCGAATTGTGCGGCGCGCAGCCACAGCTTGAACGTGAGCTCGAGCCTCTCCTGAGGGGCGCCGCCGGCCGTGCGTATCGCCGCCAGAGCCTCGATTGCACCGGCATGTCCCTGGCGCGCCGCGCGCTCGTACCACATCTCCGCGGCTTCGGTGTCCTGTGCCACGATCTCCCCGAGGCTCAACGCATGCCCGAGCCACGCCTGCGCGACCGCATTGCCGGCCTCGGCCGCGCGCGAAATCCAGACCAGCCCCAACGACTCGTCCTTGAGCAGATACTTGCCCTCGACATACATCAGCCCGAGCTGCGCCTCGGCATCGGCATGCCCCAGTACCGCGCATTGCTTCAGCAATTCGACGACTCGCTCGGCCGGAGGAGCGTACGGATTGCCTTGTTCGAGCCGATGCACCAGCAAACACGCGGCCGACGTACTGCCGAGTTCCGCGGCGCGTTCGAGCCAATGCGCCGCCGCCTCGACGTTCGCATTCAAATATTCCCCGGCGGTGAGTTCGTGGTGCAGTGCCCAGGCGGCCTGCAAGCTGCCGGCATTGGCGGCTTGTTCCAGCAATTGCTGCCCGCGCTCTTTGTTCTGCGGCACTCCGAGTCCCCGCAGATACAAATAGCCGAGACTCAATTGTCCGCCCGCGAGACCGCGCGCCGCGGCGTGCGCATACCAGCGTGCCGCCGCCGCATAGTTCTGTCGCACCTGTTGGCCACCGGCGGCAAACAGCATTCCGAGTTGCAGGCAGGCCGCGGCATCGCCGAGCCTCGCCGCCTGCCGAGTCCACCTGAGAGCCGCATGCGGATCGCGCGGCAGACCGATGGCGGTCAACCGCAGCGTGCCCAGGTGATACAGGGGGCTGGTATCGCCCTGCACCATGACGCGTTGGAACCAATCCGCCGCGGCTTGAAACTCTTGCGCCAACCCTAGGCCTTCCGCGTAAGGCGATCCCAAGGGATCGTAGGCTGCGGTGACGTTTTGATCGGCGGCCTTGGCCAGCCAGCGCGCCGCCTCGTTCGCATCGCGCGGCACTCCATCGCCCGAGAGATAGAGTCGCCCCAAGAGATGTTGCGCTTCCGGGTCGCCCAAATCCGCCGCTTGGCGGCAGGTCGAGGCCGCCGCGTTCGCATCCTCGTCCCGGCCGCGGCGAAATAGGAACACCAGCGCAAGCCACGCCTTGAGATAGCCGCGGGTGGCCGAACGGCGCAGCCAGGTCTCGGCCACCGAGTTGCTCTGCTTGACCCCGAGACCGCGCCGATACAATTCGCCGAGATGAAACATCGCCGCGGGGTGGCCGGAGGTCGCCGCCCTTTCCAGCAGCTCGGCCGCGGCCTGCGGATCGTGGCTGATCCCCTCACCGAACAAGCAGAGCATGGCGAGGCACACCTGGGCCGTGGAGTTGCCGTGCGAAGCGCAAGGCTCGAGCCACATGAGCGCGCGCTTGTGATCGCGACGATCGCCGAAGGCTCCCGCGTACAGCAGACCGAGACCTAGCTGTCCCGCGGGGTTCTTGAGTGTGGCGGCAGATCCGAACCAGCGCTTGGCTTGGCGCAGATCTCGGGTGATCCCCAAACCGGTCGCATATTGATAGCCGATGCGCGCCTGGGCCGCCGCATCGCCCGATTCGGCGGCGGAGAGGTTCCAGACGGCGGCTTCCTCCGGCTGCTGAGGCAGCGCCAGCGCTTCCGGATAGGTGCTTTTCAACACCGCGTTCCGGTCCGGGCTCTGCTCCGCGCCGCCCTCCAGCAGCATCAACACAGCCGGCGTCGCGACCTCCGGTGCGGTCAGTCCCGTGAGGTATATCTCTCCGAGGCGGGCCATGGCGGGTACGGAACCCTGTTCGGCGGCCATTCGATACCAGCGCGTGGCCTCGAGGAAATTCTGCGGCACGCTCTCGCCGCGTTCGTACATTCGCGCCAAGCTGAGCCGCGCCTCTTCGGAGCCGCTCTCGGCGAGGCTGCGCAGCAATTCGGCCTCGTCAGCCGATTCATCGTAGGCCTCGGTGTGAGACTCGACGTGCTGCGTGGGGCGCGTGAGCGCCGGCGCGGGCGGGCGCCTGCGCCAGAACAGCTTCGACATCAGGAACGTTGATGCGCTCACAAAATCCCGTAGCTCGTTGTTCTTCCCCTGGATCGTTCAGTCTACTACGAGAACCCGGCAATCATGCAAGTGTGGTACGACGGTCACAATTGTAGTAACAGGCTCAGCCGGCAGCGCCCAGCACCACGATGTGCTCACGTGCTGACACGACTACTCCGCCCGGACGTTCGACGGTGACGGCAAAGGCGGCCGCCTTGTGCACGTCGAGGGCGGCGTGGATCGGGACCACCACGTCGGTGGCATTCGCGGGGATGTCGAAAACACCGCCATCGACCGGGTAGCGCTGGTCGCGCGCGCCATCGAATATCCATAACTGGTACTGGTGGATCCTCGGATCGTTCGGCGCGAGACCGACGAAATGCAGATAGCCGCGCTGGGTCGCAGGGTCCCACACGACATCCCCGCTCGCTCCCGCCGCACCGGGATCCTTGGTGGCCTCCAATTTGATCTTGAGCGACGTGGGTTTGGCCAGCAGCGCCGCCCGCTCGTCGGTCGGTATGGCGAGCGGCGGCGGAGTCGCATTCACCATGGGGCCGGGCGGTGCGATCACAGCGGGCGGTGCGATCGAAACCGCAGGCGGAGCCGGCGACGGCGAGCGCACCCAGCCGAACACCGCGAGTACCAAGCACGCGGCGGCGGCCCACCAGCCGTTCGCCGCGAAACCGGAGACGGCGCGAGCGGATGGAGTTGCGGATTGCGGGACCGCTGCGGGCGCGAAGAACGTCCGCGCGGACTCATCCAGCCGCTGACGCAGCGGCTCCGGCATCGCGTTGGCATTCGCGCTGCCCGCCAAGGCGATGGCCGCGGCCGCTTGCTCGAAGTCGCGCAAGTAGCCGCTGGCCGCGTCAGTGTCCAAGACATCGAGCTCGCGCTGTTCAGCCGGCGACAAGCCTTCGGTGACCTGCTTGATCAGCAAGTCCAGCAGCGCTTCGTCGGGCTGACTGGGTGAACCCGGTTCGGACATCAGCCCTCGCTCAAGACGCCTTCGGCATCTATGTTCATATATTCCCGCACCTTGATCAGACCTCGACGCATGAACGACTTCACGGTTCCGAGCGGCATGCTCAGGCGAGCCGCGATCTCGGACTGGCTCAAGCCGTGCAGCAACCCCAACTCCAGGACCTGTCGCTGTTCCGGCCGCAACTCCGCGAGCGCGCGAGCGGCTTGTTCAGCCTCCATCGACGTTTCGGAGGCCGTACCGGGATCGGCCCAAGCCACGGACTCGAGCGCTTCCACGGGATCCATCGGCGGTTCGGCGCTGTTCTTGCGCAATCGGTCGATCAAGCGGCGGCGCGCGATCATCGCGATGAAGACCTTGTCGGAGCCCTGCGATGCATCGAATCGGCCGGCGCTGCGCCAAATGTCCAGAAAAATTTCCTGTGTCGCATCCTCGGCGTCCGACGGCGTGCGCGACAGGCGCCGGGCCAGACTCCATACCAGCGCTCCATATTCATCGATGCACTCACGCACGGCGGCAGGATCACCGCTGGCAATGCGTTGGAGCACGGAGGAAATCATGGATTGCCTTTGAGCTAATTCGTATCTAATGCAAGGGCGGATTCAGCCGCATTGCACGAATCAGCCGTCAAGAAGTCTTGGGACGGATCTTGAGTTGAGGAAGCCGCTGCGTGTCGCCGGTCGGCCGGCGTATCTCGGACTCGCGTTTGACCCGCGGCAAGCTGGCGCGTGGATTGAGGATGGCCCAGCGCCACTCGTTCAGTTGATGCTTCAGCAACGGCAGCAGCGCGTGCTCCGAAGCGGCATCGACACCCGCGGGCGGGAACAGGGAATTGCAGTAACGCTCGAAATATTCCGCATACAACTCCTCGTAGTGCTGCATGGGATCGAGAAAAGTCGAGTCATGGACCACGCCGGTACCCACATGACTCGCGCACAAGTAGCTGCATGCCTTGCGCAGGTAGCCGCCATGTTCGGCGATGACCGCGCTCTGGTAGCCGCGCGTCGGATAGAAGTGCGCGATGATCTGGTTGCGCTCCGCACCGCGCACGGCATTTTTCTTCAAGTATTCGAACAAGGCCTTGCCGTGTATCAGTCGCAACGATGTATGTCGAAGCGCGGCAGCCTGAGTGCGCAGCGCGCCATAGTCGGCGACCTGGCGCATGAGGCCGGAGTGTTCGCTCTCCCACAATTGCCAGGTCTTCGTGCTCTCTAGAATTCGGTGCGCGACGAGATGCTCTTTGTCGTCGTCGCTGTGCAGCGCGCTCTCGACTCGATCCGTCGACTCGCGCATGAGGCGCGCATGACTTATGCCACTGCGATGCACCGATTACACCCTCCGACGACTCATTGATATGCGTATGTCGCTGAATGGAGACACACGTCACATCATTTATGTAGGTAAGATCAACTTATGACAAGCTACTGTCAATAAGTATTTATCGTCACTTCGCAGCCACGCTTGAGTGGCGGCCACGGTTGAG
>Ga0116229_10000194_pt1 | contig 68144 bp, 70 predicted proteins | sample S1TSphgellanicum_3_FD_87313 | JGI IMG/M metagenome (GOLD analysis project Ga0116229, IMG submission 87313) | Host-associated microbial communities from peat moss isolated from Minnesota, USA - S1T2_Fc - Sphagnum magellanicum MG | ecosystem: Host-associated > Plants > Peat moss > Unclassified...
GTCGAGATTCCCTTCGCCAAGGGTGAGCAAAGTTTCTCCACCGTCGTCACGCGCGCCGAGCTGGAAATTCTCGCCAAGCCCTTCGTCCAGAAAACGCGGGGAAGTTGCCTGCGCTCGCTCAGCGACGCCAAGCTCAAGCCCGCCGACCTTGACGACGTCATCCTCGTCGGCGGCCAGACCCGCATGCCGATGGTCCGCGCGCTCGTGCAGGAAATCTTTGGCCGCGAGCCCAACACCAGTGCCAACCCGGATGAAGCCGTCGCCCTCGGCGCCACCATCCAGGCCGGCATCCTCGAAGGCGGCGTGCAGAACATGGTACTCCTCGACGTCACGCCCCTTTCGCTCGGCATCGAGACCTTCGGCGGCCTCATGAACATCATCATCCCGCGCAACACCACCATCCCCACCAAGGCCGGCGAGCTTTTCACCACCGCCATCGACAACCAGAAATCGATGAAGATTCAGGTGCTTCAGGGCGAGCGCGAACTGGCCCGCGACAACTGGTCACTCGGCAACTTCGAGCTCGAATTCGCCCCCGCGCCCAAGGGCGTGCCGCGCGTCGGCGTGCAATTCGAGATCGACGCCAACGGTATCCTGAGCGTCCTCGCCCGCGACGTGAAGACCGGCCACCAGAAAATCGTCCAGCTCAAAAGCGCCGTCGATGTCCGCGACGAGGACGTGGAAAAGATGGTCGCCGAGTCGGTCGAGTACGCCTTCGACGATCTCGCCCAGCGCCAGTGGATCGAGACCAAGCGCAAAAGCGGCGACATGCTCACCGCGACCCGCAAAGCGCTGGCGCAAGTCGGCGCGCTCATTGTCGCCGAAGAGGTAAAGGAAATCGAAACGCTCATGCACAACGTCGAGAAGGCGCTCGAAAGCGAGAACGTCACGGAACTCAAAGCCGCCAACGCCGCGCTCGATCAAGGCACCGTCGCGCTTGCCGATCTGGTCATGGATTTGGCCATGGAAGCCCAGCTCCGCAAAAAAGGCATGCTCGGCGAGGAGCCGCCTGAACCGCCCGCCGCACCTGCGCCCGTTCCAAAACCCGAGCCCATCGCCCCCACTGGCACTGAAGGCTCCATTCCGCTCAAGGGCGAGTGATAGGACTTGTTACTGCCCAGTCGTGGGTGGCGTCGGCACGACGTCTTCCACCGGCTTGGCCGAGTAGCGCCAGAACACCGTAATCCGCCCCCACATCAGCCCCGGTCGATCCGTCGGTTGAAAGCGGATTTTCTGCGCCGCCATCACGGCCTGCTGGTTGAGATCCTTCGCGATGGAAGCGCCCAAGTCGCCGCAGCTCTGCTCGACCATGACGTGCTCGACGGCTCCGCCCGGGTTGACGGCCACGCTCAGCACGGTGGGGCTCAGGTCCGTGTCGGAAATGGGCGAGGGCAAGTCGGGTGCGCCGGTGGGCTGGCGTGCGGCCAGCTTCGCGTCCCATTGCCAGGAGGTTTGGGCCGCGACGGCTGGAGGCGTCACGTCGTAAACAAAGGGCTGCCGCGGTGGACGCATCGCTTCCTCGACTTGCTGCTCAAGCGGCGCGACGACGGCTGGCGCGGCGCGGTAGTCCGCGGGCGGCGCGGCAGCCGGTAATTGCTCCACGTCAACATTGGAATGGAGAGCCATCGGCGGCTGGTTGGAAGCTACGCCCGCCAGCGGGTTCAACGGCAGCAGGTAAAGCCGCGGATCGGTCAGCCGATCCCAGAATTCGTCGCCGGGATCGCCGTTGACCGCGACGGCCTGCGGATATTCCACCGTGACATGGATGCGCGTGCGATGCTGCAACTCGGCGCGGGTCGTGTCGATGCGGATGAAGAAGAAGGTGGCCAGGTGGACCATAAGCGCGAGGCAGATGAAGAGGCCAAGCCGTCGTTGCTGCTGCGGGACGTATTCGATCCACGGCTGCAAAAGCGCCAGCGTCTGCGCCACCGGATCGGGCGCGGCGGGAGCAGAAGGCGTGGGAGTGGAGGTCGCCATGTCGGACAGTCTTGCTTACGGCGAGGTCGTGCCGGTCACGGGTTGCGTGGCGATGACGACCGGGAAGCGATGCGCCACGTCGATGATGCTGGTGATGAGATCAAGCGGCACATCCTTGTCGGCCTTGACGACGAGCGAGGGCGGGATGCGGCTCGTCGGCAATTGATCGAGCGCGGTGCGCAAGCCGTCGAGAGTTACGATTTGATCGTTGAAGTAGAGGACAGGCTGGCGCGCAAGGGGCAGGCCGTTCGCATCGTAAAGCTGGGGAGACAGCGTGACGGCGACGATGAGTCGGCTCGCCGGTGTGCCGACACCGATGGCGCTGCGCGGAGGATCGACTTTGATGCCGGGCTGCAGCACGAAGGACGAGCTGAGCAGGAAGAAGCAGAGCAGCAGAAGCACGACATTGACGATCGGCGCGAGATCGATCGCGCCACGCAGAGGCTGAAGTCGCCGGGTGAGTACCAGGGCCATCGACGGATGATAAAGCAAGAAGTAAGAAGTTAGAAGGTAGAAGTATACCGAGAATGCCTTCCTTCCGGTGGTCCGGACAACAAGTATCCCTCGTTCCCAAGTTTCACTTGGGAGCGTACTTGCTGAGGCCATTTCATGGCCGATCTCCGCAACCCACTCGTAAAAAGCATGGACCACCGCCTCACGGCGGCGGTTACAAATCAGCGCGAATAAAATTTCGCGGGAGCAAGTCCTGCGGACGGCAGTAGCGTTCCCAAATGAAATTTGGGAACGAGGGAAGCGAATCCCTATGGCGCAGGCGCGACCGGAACCGAATTCGTGTGCGTCGTGATGATCGTCGCGTCGCCTTGCTGCTGCGTTGTGACTATCACGTTGGGATTGCCGCTCGGAGCAGGAGGCGTCGGGGCCTGGGCGTTTACCGGTGTGCCGCCGTGCTTCGCGCGATAATCATCCATCATCTGACTGACGCGGGAAATCCAGTCATCCGCCTGCGGATTGGTCGGGTTGGCCTTAATCAGGTTGACGAGGACTTCCAGTTTTTCCGTGCTGGGTGTGACCGTGTAGTCATCGCAGGCGCGATCAAATTGCAAGGCCGGATAAACAACCTGGGTCCAATGGTCGTTGTCCGGTTCGCCAGCGTTCATCATCGCGATATAGACATCCCACGCGGCCAGGGTGTCCTCGGTGGGCGATTTTCGCAGAGGCTCAAGGACGTTGGTGCGATAAAGCTTCGGCAAATCATTGACTGTCCAGCCGCCCTGTTCCTTGTCGGCCCACGCGTTAAATCCGAGTGACTTGCTGATAAGCGTATCGCGCATGGCCTGGGTCAACACGTCTGCCGGGTAATAGGGCGGCGGGGCAGGAGGTTTGGGGGGTGGCGTTTCCGCATCATCCTCGTTGTGCTTCTTCTTTTTGTTCGGATCGGGAGGCGGCGCAGGCTTTTGCGTTGCCGGCGTGGGAAGCTGCGGATACATTTGCGCGGCCCTCTTGAGCCACGCCACCCATTGGTCTTGCAGACCCGCCTGGTTGGGCTGAACCACAAAGAGCGCCGCGTAATGCATCAGCCCGCATTGGAGTTGAAGCGCAACCCCCATCCGATTGAGGTTGGCCTGGTCCTCGGCCAAGCGAGCCTCTTTTTCTGTCTCGGTTTCCTCGTCATTTGCCTTCACAACCGGCGTGGATGGGATGCCGCAAAGCTGGAGTGCAGTCGATAAAGCCGAGTCGCCATTCTGGTCGGTCGCAGAGTCGGATTGGTCGGAAGTCGCACTGCTGGCTTTTTCGTAGAGGGCGACAGCGGCATCGGGGCTGGCCATGGCCGGATCGATCTGGGCGAAGAAATTTGTCAACACCTGCGTGGTGACATCCTGATGCTGCTGTTTGGCTTCCCTTAATTCATCCCGCAAAGCGTCGAGGGTGCTCTGCGCCGCGGCAAAACCGCCGGAAAAAAGCAACGCACCCACGGCGATCCAGCTCCAGAGAAAACGTCTCATCGCGTCATAATTAATGCAATTGCCGCTAAAGCAAGTGCGATTTGATATTTAGCCACAAAAGATCACAAAGAATGCAAAAAAGAACTGAAAACAGCCCATCTATGTTCCGAATATCTTTGTGTTCTCTGCGTTCTCTTGTGGCAGATGAATTCAAAAATCGCCTGCTACTCAATCATGAAGACTGCCCACATTCGCCCGGTCTTTCCCTTCTCCGCGCGGTAGGAGTAGTAGCGATCCAAATGCGAGGCCGTGCATTGGCCGCAGTCGTGATAATGCCGCACGCCGCAGGCCCGCGCCTGACGCTCGATTTCCGCCGCGAAATCGATTTCGTAATGAGGCGGACGGATGCAGGGACCGAGTTGCACAATCAAATTCTCCGGCTGGGTGTCGTAGGTCTCCTGGAGACACACCACCGTCTCGCGAACGATGTTGCCCGCGGTTCCTTTGCGCCCCGAATGGGCCACGGCGATCGCCTGTTGAACGGGGTCGTAAAAAAAGACGGGGCCGCAATCGGCGACGCGCACGACAATCGGAAGTCTCGGAACGGTCGTGGCCAGGGCATCGACTTCCGGCACGCGGATGCCGAGCGGAGTGTAAACCGCCTGGGCTTTGTTGCCGTGGGGTTGCTCGGCGTGGACCGCGTCGAGCATGGGAAATCCAGCAACGGTGAAAGCCGCGTTCAATTCGGCATCCAGCTTTTCCGGCGGACCGTCGCTGCGGGTGGAAAAACCATGGCGCAACCCGTCCAGTTGCAGGGCAGGGAAAGTCTCGATCTGCATGGAATGACTATTACGGTAGGGACGGCAGTCTCTTGCCGTCCCCATACAATAGATGCATGGGACGCGCAGGGGCTCGCGTCCCTACCCAGAATGCTAGCTCTTGGCGGCGTTTTGCTGCGTGCTACGGCGAATGATCGTCCGATAGATGCGCAACCATGCTTCAATATCTTCCTGGCTCAGGTCCTTGAAGAGCTCTTGCAAATTGCGAACAATCCCACGCTTCAGACCCTCGACGAGTTCGCGGCCCTTGTCGGTTATGCGCACGAGAACCTGTCTGCGGTCCTTCGGGTGGCTGAACCGTTCGATTAAACCAGCCTCAACCAGACGCTCGACCAACCCCGTGGTCGCGGGAGTGGTGTGGCGCATGAGCTCGGCCAGTTGCGACATGTTCAGCCCGGAGGTCTGATTCAGAAACCCGAGCAGGGTGTACTGGGGAATGGAGATATTCCCGCGATTAACCTCGGTGGAGAGCTCCACGAGGAAGGAGCGTTGGAGTTCTGTTGCGATCTCGGCCAGTTCTTCGGCCAAGTGTGTATTTTGGTCAATGGTTTCCATGTAGGTCACTATTTATCGAATAAACCCTTTAGTCAATAAATAATTTGATTGCACCTTGATTAAGATCAGCTTTTAGGCCAAGCACAACATTCTTTCATTTCACACAAACATAACTTCTAATCGAGCAATTCTGAGAGGGTAGTCAGGGTAAAGCCTCGTTCGATTAAGCCATCCAAAACAGGGCCGGCGGCGTTTGCGGTCTGCGCGTGCATGTCATGGCAGAGGATGATCGAACCCGCCTTGGTTTCGCCGAGAATGGTCCCGATGATTTTGTCTTCGCCCGGTTGCGACCAATCCCTCGTATCGACGCTCCAGAAGATGATGCCGAGGTTTCGCTGCGCCAGCAGGGCAGCCTGATTCCGGCGAAGCGCGCCAAAGGGTGGACGAAACCATTTGGCGCGGTGATTTAATTCTTTCGCCATGATGTCCGTGGTCTTTTGGATTTCAACTTCAACTTGGGGTGCCGGCAGTTTGGTCAGATCCGGGTGGGTATAGGTATGGTTGCAGACGTCGTGGCCCTCGGCCAGAACGCGCCGGGCGAGATCGGGCGCGGCGGCGATGCGCTGGCCGACCATAAAGAAGCTCGCGTGGAGCTTGCGCTGCTTGAGCTCGTCGAGGATGCGATCCGTGACGCCGGGCATGGGGCCGTCGTCGAAGGTGAGGGCGACGCGATTGCCGTCGGTCGGGCCGCTTTTGATGAACGGGATTTCCGCTTCTTTTTGGGCCGGTGCTTTCGCGGTGGTGGCCTGCGTGGAATCGATTTCCATCGTGCCGGATGCCGCCGCCATCTTGCCGAGGACCTTCTGCGCCGCCGTGGCGACTCCGCTGCCGAGCACCATGCCGGGAAGTGATTTCCCCAGCTCTTTCAAAAATTTCCCGCGCGTTACGGACATGCGGGTGAAACTAGCTCTCGTAGCTATAGGCGTCCAGCTTGCTTGATGCGTGATAAACCTTGCATTTTATCACTCGGATTATGAGACTATAATGATTAAAATTTTATGAGCACAGTTCTTGAAATTGAAACGGCCATCAGCAAGCTGTCTCGTGAAGAGCGTTTCGCTTTTCGGGCGTGGGTTGAAGACTTCGACGCCGAGGCATGGGACAAACAGTTCGAGGAAGATGCTCGCTCGGGGCGCCTCGACGCCCTGGCCGACGAAGCACTGCGGGATTTGCGTGAAAGCCGCTTTACCGACCTGTGAGACACTGGGCCAGCGCCAAGTATTGGGTTCTTTTACGCCAAACTACCGGAACAAATCCGAAAACTTGCCGATCAGATACCGAGCCGCAGCCGTTCAGGATGGGATGATTTCGTTTGGTTCTGGATTGGTCATCACAGCGAATACGACCGGCTTTTGGGCATCGGTTAGCCCGGTATCACTCACCACAAAACCAGCATTCCCACCGCGATGAAACTCTCCCTCGTTCACTTTTTTATTCTTTATGTGACGGTTTTTCTTGCGGTGTTGCTCATTGCGTGGTTGTTTTTTCTACGGACTCGCCGCCGTTCGGAATTGGACGGACGGCGAATTTTTATTTGTGGGTCTTGTCAGAACGCTTTCACTGAACGGGTGCCGTACCAACGGCCTCGTTGTCCGAAGTGCGGGGCGCTCTACGAAGGCAAGGCCGTAAAGGAGTCTAACTGATATGGGAATGTGGATCGGACGTAATCGCAAAGCGCGGGTAACCTACGGTTTCGACGAAATCGCCCTGGTGCCCGGTGAAATCACCATCAACCCGAACGAGGTCGACACCACGTTCCAAATCCCGTGCCCGGGCGACCGCGAGCCGCTGAAGCTCAAGATCCCGATCATCGCCAGCGCGATGGACGGCGTGACCAACGTGCGCTTCTGCATCGAGATGGCGAAGCTGGGCGGGCTCGGCGTGATCAATCTCGAAGGCGTGCAGACGCGCTATGACAATCCCGAGGATGTCCTGGCCCAGATTGCGAAGGCCGATAAGAACTCGGTGACCGAGCTGATCCAGAAGCTTTACCTGCCGCCGATCAAGGAAGAGCTGATCTCCCGGCGCGTGCAGGAATTGCGCAAGGGCGGCGGCATCGTGGCCGTCTCGTCCATTCCGCAGAAGGCGGAGCGGTTTGCCGCCATCGCGCAGGAAGCCGGCGCGGACCTTTTCATTGTGCAGTCGACCGTGTCGACCGTGCGTCATATTTCGAGCGAGTACAAATCGCTCGATCTGGCCGGCTTCACCAAGGCGAGCAAGATTCCGATCATCATCGGTAACGCGGTGACCTACAAAGTCGTGCTGGAGCTGATGGAGAACGGCGTTTCCGGTGTGCTCATCGGCGTGGGGCCCGGCGCGGCCTGCACCTCGCGCGGCGTGCTGGGACTCGGCGTGCCACAGGTCACGGCGACGGTCGATAGCGCGGCGGCCCGCGACGCTTATTTCAAGAAGACCGGCAAGTATGTCCCGATCATCACCGATGGCGGCATGTCCAAGGGCGGCGACGTCTGCAAGGCGCTGGCCTGCGGCTCGGACGCGGTCATGGTCGGCTCCGCGTTCGCGCGCGCCGAGGAAGCGCCCGGCGGCGGCAACCACTGGGGCATGGCCACGCCCCATGCGAATCTGCCGCGCGGCACGCGGGTTCATGTCGGCATCACCGGCTCGCTCAAGCAGATTCTCTTCGGCCCGGCCACAGTGGACGACGGCTCGCAGAATCTGGTCGGCGCCATCGCGACCTGCATGGGCAACGTCGGCGCCTCGACGATCAAGGAATTCCAGGAGACCGAGATCATCATCGCGCCCTCGATCAAGACCGAAGGCAAGCTCTTCCAGACCGTCCAGGGCGTCGGCATGGGGACGCGCTAGTTCGTAATCTAGCGGCGGTCTTTGACCGTCACTGCTTCATTTCCCTTTCAAAATCCGCATTTGGCCTTCAAGTGTTACAATCAAAGCGCCAATTTTCTGCTCAATAAGCCCCATTTCGATCAATCTAGTGCGATGTTCGAAGGGAATTTGCTTTTGCATCACCTCAATCGAAACTTCCTTTAAAGATGAAAACTCGTCTGCGGTAAGAAAGTGATTCGCGTTAGAATTCATCGGACCATGGTATGACAGACATAAACGGGAGGCCAGTCCCTAGTTTTTATGTTAGATTGCTGTCTGCGCCAAAAACGTGGGAGGCATACCTGCCAACTCTACCCACTCGTCGGGCGTGATCGGTGGCTCGGAGAAAATCTCATCTAGTGACAGTATCTTCATTGTTCTTAGCACGTCATTTCGAGACGTTGGAAGAGATACTAAGAACTTCCAAGAAGCAGTTACGGCCTTCATTCCTCTCGGTGTACAGCCTACCCCTATGGTTCCCATCCATAACGCCAAAGCTAAATCGCAAATCTCCATGTGTAAACATATCTCAGGAGGCGGAATGGTTTTATTAGCAACGTGTAATCTGAGTCTTTGTCTTGATGACTCTCGAATATCTTCAAGAAGACAGAAAGCATTGTAGCATTGATCCCTTGCATATTTAGACGGACTATCTGCGATCTCTGAAATAGTGGCACTACTTCCTGGCACTCGCTCATTCATCATTTGAGCTTTAAAAAGGGCAGCCATTAGAGCTACTTGGCATCCCTGATCCTCAGTTACGCAATTCAGTTTGGAAGCAACCTGTTTCGCACAAAGACTCATGCGAAAGTTGCTTAGGAATGTGACGAACAAGCTCATAATTCATCAGTTTCTTCTTTTGGAATAACTCGTTAATGTTAGGACGCTTAATTTTGCTCTTGTTTGAGGCTGAACTGATCCTTCGACAAGCTCAGGATGACGGAAGGAGATTACGCCGTCGCAGCCTCCGCCTTCAACTGCTTCAGCCTGAGTTGCCCGCAGGCGGCGTCGATGTCGTGGCCTTTTTCGCGGCGGACGGTGACGACGATTTTCGCGGCGCGGAGGATGGCGGCAAAGCGGTCGATGACGAAGTCGGTGGGGCGCTTCCACTCCAGGCCCTCGACCGTGTTGTAAGGGATGAGATTGACCTTGGCGTGGAGCCGGCGCGCATGCTTGACGAGGATTTCGGCCTGCTCCGGCGCGTCGTTGACGCCCTCGATCAGGATATATTCCACAAAGAGCATTTTCCTCGTCTTTTTCTGGTAATCGGCGCAGGCATCGAGCAACTCGGCGAGGGGATACTTCTTGTTCACCGGCATGATCTGCTGCCGCACATCGTCGGTCGCGCCGTGGAGCGAAAGCGCCAGCCGGATTTGCAGCGGCTGCCCGGCCAGCTCGCGGATTTGCGGGGCGAGTCCGCTGGTGGAAACAGTGATGTGCCGCGCGCCGATGTTGATGCCCCAATGTGCGTTGATGATGGTCAGCGCGGTCATCAGGTTCTTGAAATTGGCCAGCGGTTCGCCCATGCCCATGAAGACGATGTTGTTGATCTTCGTCTTGGTGGCGCGTTCCGTCTCGAGGATTTGCGCGACGATTTCACCCGGCGTCAGATTCCGCTTCCAGCCTTCGAGCCCGCTCGCGCAGAACTTGCAGCCATACGCACAGCCGACCTGCGTTGAAACGCAAAGCGTGAATCGGTCCGAGCGTTCGCCGAACATATCGAGTGAGGCGGGGATGAGGACGCTTTCGATGTAGTCGCCGGAACGCAATTCCCAGAGGAGCTTTCGCGTGGTGTCGTGCGAGCCCTGGAGCTTGACCAGCTTCAGCGCGGTGAAGTCGTAGGCCTCCTCAAGTTGCGCGCGCAAGGACGCGGGCAGGTTGGTCATCTCCGCGATGGAATTGGCGCGCCTGGCGTAAATCCATTCGGCGATCTGCTTGCGGCGGTAGTCGGGCTGAAGGACGAGGCCCCAGTCCTCGGGTGTTTGGTCGAGCAGGAGCGGGCGAAGAGGTTTCAAGATGGATGTATTGTAGCTGTGGTTGAGGGGAGTCGCACTTTATTTTTGAGGAGGCGACGATCCGGCGCAAGGGCCTGCGCCGGCTACCTTATCTAATCGTGAAAATATTTTAAGTGCGACGGCCATAGACCGCCGCTACATTAGAAGACCATGGACACGCCCGTTCGTCTTCGCCTGTATCAGTATGAGTACAGCCCCTATTGCATTCCGATCGAGCTGGCGCTGCGCCATTCCGGCATCGGGTATGACATTGTGAATCTGCACGTGGGCGATCCGACACCGGTGATTCAGTTGACCAAGGGCGAATGCTACCAGGTGCCGGTGATCGAGGACCTCTTTAGCAAAGAGGTCATCTACGACAAAAGCCCGGACGGCATGGACGTGCCGCGCTACATCGATAATCTCGCGCCGCTGATGCGCCTGTTCCCGACCGAGGTGGACGGCGAGCACCGGATTTATCTGCATTACATCGAGAACGAGTGCGAGTCGCGCGGGTTCAAGATTTGCGACGCCTATTGGGATAAGTGGATCAAAAACGACATTGAGCGCGGGCTGATGCGGCGCCACAAGGAGCGGAAATTCGGCGTGGGCTGTCTCGACGAATGGCTCCGCACCGTGAACAAGCTGACCGATGAATTTCATCACTGTATTCAGCCGTTCGAGAAAATTCTCGGCGACAAACCGTTTCTCACTGGCGACAAACCGGTCTATGCCGACTACGCGCTCTGCGGCGTGATCGGGAATTTTCTTTATCCGGCCGTGACCACGTTGCCGGAGAACTGCCTGATGCTGGAGGCGTGGTACACCAAGATGCGTGCGGGCAATTTCCGCAGCGCGCTCGATGAAGTACAGTTGGCCTCCGCGGAGCAGTTCGACGAACGCGCGGGCCAGTACGGGAAGTCGCACATCCTGGCCGACGTGACCGATGTCGAAAAGGCTGTGAGCGAGCTGAAGTTCCGGCCTGGCACACTGGCGCTGGATGTGGCGACGGGCAACGGCCATACGGCGATCTATCTCGCCGAACATAATTTCAAGGTGACGGCCAGTGATATTTCCACCGGCATGCTGGAGCAGGCGAAAAAGCTGGCGGCGGAAAAGGGCGTGAAGATCGATTTTCGCGAGCACACCGCCGAGCAACTGCCCTATCCCGACAATTCGTTCAGCCTGATCACCTGCCGCGTGGCCGCGCATCATTTCAGCTCGCCGGAATCATTTCTGCGCGAATCGGCGCGTGTGCTCAAGACGTATGGCTATCTCGTGATGATCGACAGCACGGTGCCGGACGATCACGTGGAAGCGCACGAATGGATGGACACACTGGAGAAGTTGCGCGATCCGAGTCACGTTCGTTACGTCACGCCGAATGCGTGGCGCAAATGGTGCGCCCTTTGCGGGCTGACGGTGACCAAGTCGCAGGTTGAATCCTTCAAGATGCCGGACGTGAACTGGTATTTTAACGTGGCCAACACGCCGCCGGAAAATCGCAAGAAGGTGCTTGAGATGCTGGCGAAGGCGCCGGGTTCGGTGCGCGAACTTTTCAAGATCGGCCAGGAAGACGGCAAGATCATCTGGTACTGGCGGCGGCTGACGTTCGTCGCGGGGAAGATTTAGGCAGGGACGGCAATTCCTGCGCGTTAGCGCAAAAGATATTCCGGGCGCCTGACTGGAAAAGGCCGGGAGGCCAATCCCTTGCCGTCCCCTTATTTCAGGGACGCGATGGGACTCGCGTCCCTACCTGCAATCTGCTCCGCGCAATACGTCCCGCCCTGCTCGTCGGCGAGGCCCTGCAGGAGGCGATCCGCGCCCTTGTTCACGCGAGGGGCAATGCCGATGACGGTCAGGATGGGGCAATGCCCCTCCGGCCCGAGCAGGTCGCGCGTTTTGTCCGCAAGTTGGTAGGCGGAGATGTTTAAATCGCCATCGGTGGCCAGCACAAGCGCGCCGGGGCGAAGTTGCTGCGCGGAAGCAAAACCCGCCGGGAGATTGGTTCCGCCGCCGCAATCGACATCACGCATGATGAAGCGGACGGCGGCTTCGCGGGTCGCATCACGGGCCGCAACGAGCGGGCCGCTGGTGCAGGCGCGCTGGGCGTAGAGCGTGATCGCGAACGGCGTGCCGTCCTTCAGCGCGCGGATTTGCTGGCTGAGCGCCTGTCGTGCGAAGGCCAGGCGGGTCGAACCGGCGAAGGGCTCATACATGCTGCCGGAAATATCGAGGATGAAGACGATGCCTTGCGTGCTATCGAGCTGAGGCGCGGGATTGGGCGATAGGACTGCCTCAGGCGGGAGAGAACGGACATGGGCGTTCGGGTTCGCTTCCAGGGCAAGCGAAGGTGGAGCAATTACGGTGGATAAAATTTTTGGAACCGGGACGGGCAGGGGAGGCGCGGCGGTCGCCAGGGATGCAGCCGGTTCAATCACTTTGGCTGCGGCTGGAAGACGTGAATGCCTCAGCGGCGATTCCTCGGAGCGGAGCAGGATGGCGGTGGGGTGTTCCGTTTCGCAGGCAACCGCGATCGGAGCCGGGGCTCCGCGAAAATACGAAAGTGCGATGCCGACCCCCACGCCCACGTGCAAGGCCAGCGAGACGACCAGCATCAGGCAAAGGTTCCCTCGCACAAGCCGAACGCTACCTACTTCTTATACAAAGTCAGGTAAAAACCGTGGATGAGCACGGATGGCGGATTTTTTCTTCACTTGACGTTTAAAAATGTAGATACACACTGTAGATATGACAACGGCCAAGCTTTTCAAGCACGGAGGCAGCCAGGCGGTACGCCTGCCGAAGGCGTTTCGATTCAAAGGTACCGAGGTTATTATTGAGAAGCAGGGCGATACGGTGATTCTTAAGCCAAAACGACGGCCGCGCTTTAAATCACTCGGCGACGTCGCCCGCTATTTGGCGAAGAAATATCCCGGAGCGCCGGATTTTCCCGATATACCGCGCGCGAAAGAGCACAAGCGCCCCATCATCGATCTGGATTAGCGTATCGTGTCTCCTCCTCTTTACCTGCTCGATACGAGTGTTTGCGTGCCCGTATTGCGTGATAAGGCGACTTTTCAGGCACTGCCAGCTCCGGACCAGACAGCTTTTTCTTCCATCGTTGCCGCAGAGCTCTGGACGGTTGCCTGTAAGTCAGGCCCTGAACATCCTCAATTCGCGCGTGTCACAGAATTCCTGAAGCTTTTCGAAATACTCGATTTTTCCCACGAAGCTGCCCGGCACTACGGAGAAATCCGGGCGGAACTGGAAAAGAAGGGCGCGTCAATCGGGCCGATGGACCTGCTTATTGCTGCACATGCCCGCAGTCTTGGGGCCACGCTCATAACGGCCAACTCCGGCCAGTTCAAGCGGGTCAAAGGATTGAAAGTGCTGGCGTGGAAATGATCGTTTAAACGATTGGCGTTTGGGGAGTCTGTTGGCAGTTTGGGGCGTGTTTGATCGCTGGTTTGATTCGTATCGGTGGTGGTGGTGCGCCTTGTCGGGGCTGCTGCTGGTCACAAGTTTTGCGCCTTTTGCCTGCGCCACCTGCGGCTGGATCGCGCTCGTGCCCGCCTGGTGGGTGATGACGCGGAGCGAACGCGTGCGCCACAAACCGATCCGGCATGGCTATCTCACGGGCCTGGTTTACTTTGGCGTCACGTTTTGGTGGATTAGCAACGTCACGGTGATCGGCACGTTCTTCCTCGTCCTTTACCTCGCCCTTTATCCGGCCGTCTGGTTTTGGCTCGTGGCGCGGCTCGTCGCGCGGAGTCCGAGCGCGACATCTGTCGGCGTTGTTTTTCAGGCGCTGGCCGCTGCGTCGCTCTGGGTCGTGTTGGAATGGTGGCGCAGCTGGTTTCTGACCGGCTTCAATTGGAACGAGCTCGGCATCTCGCAGGCGCCGAGCATCGTCTTTCGACAATTGGCCGCTTATGGCGGCGTGCATCTCATTTCCTTCATCATGGTCACGGTCAATGTTCTTTGGGCGGAAGGTTTGCTTGGGATCGCCAGGACGCTCCAGGAAAAGCGGGTGGTTCGTCCTTCGCTGCCGTTTGCCGTGGCACTAGTAATCGTGGCCATCTGTTTCGCGCTCGGCTGGCATCATTTGCAACGCCATCGCGGCGAGACGTTGCGGCCCAGCCTGAATTTCGCCTGCATTCAGCCTGACATCCCGCAGATTCCGTACGATGGCGGTCCCGTCACCGCTTATGAGAACGCGGAGAAATCGGCGCTGGAAAAGGCCGGAAGTCTTTCCACCGAGGCAATGGCCGTGCCGATCAAACCCGATCTCCTCATCTGGCCGGAAGCGTTCACGGGGCAGGAAATATTCGATCCCGGGCCCGATTTGCTGGCCGAAATCGTTCATCAAATCGCCACCTCATCGGACGGCTATTTTCTGCTTGGTTCCCAGGAATCGGACGTGAAGCACGTTTACAACACGGCCTACCTGTTCGGGCCGGGCTGGGATACTTTTCAATTCTATCGCAAGACGCACCTGGTCATGCTCGGCGAGTACATTCCTTTTGGCACAACTTTCCCATGGCTGCACCAGCTTATCGGCATCGGCATGGATATGACGCCCGGCCCTGGTCCCAAGGTTTTCGGGATGAGCAAACCGCCCCTGACGGTTGCCCCGCTTATTTGCTTTGAGGACACGCTGCCTGAGGTCGCGGACGCGGCGGCCCGACTTCGGCCCGACTTTTTCGTCACGATTACCAACGACGGCTGGTATCAAGGGTGGTGCGCGGCGTGGGGCGTTCGGCAGCATTTGAACCACGCCATTTTCCGCTGTGTGGAGCATGATCGGCCAATGATCCGCTGCGCCAATACGGGCATTTCCTGCATCATCGACCAAAACGGAACGGTGACGGACCGCTTCCTCAGCCCCGCCGGCGCGGAGATCGACGTGGGGGGGATTTTTGCGCGGACGCTCCAGTTTCACCCGGCGCACGGCACACTCTACGAAATGTGGGGCGATTGGATCATCTTGATCTCTTCCCTCGTCAGCGTCATGCTTGTCCTTCGGTTTGTCCTGCGGACGGCAGTAAAGCTTCGCACCAAAACGACCCCTTAATTGAGATAGCCCAGCTTCTGATGAATCCTGATCCCCTGTTTTCCGTTGTAGTTCCGTTTTATAACGAGGCGGAAAATCTGCCCCGGCTCATCCGCGAGATCGACGCCATGCTTCGGGTCATGGAGCAGCAGGCCGAAATTATCCTGGTCGATGACGGCAGCACCGATACCTTCGCCGAGCCTGCGGGAAGTCCGGCCTATCTCATTCGCTGGCTGCACATCGACCAAAACAGCGGCCAAAGCGCGGCGATGTATTACGGCATGCAGGAAGCGCGGGGCAAGTTCATCATCCTGATGGACGCCGATTTGCAGAACGATCCGATGGACGCGCCCAGGTTGTTGCAGAAGCTCAAAAACGAGAATCTTGACCTCGTGACCGGCGTGCGCCTGCACCGCAACGACACGTTCATTCGCCGTCTCTCTTCGACCGTTGCCAACGCGGTGCGTGGAGCCCTGCTGCAGGATCACACCAGTGACACGGGCTGCACGCTCAAGGTCATCCGGGCCGAAGCAGCCAAGCGGTTGCCGGGCTGGAACGGCATGCATCGGTTCATTCCGGCGCTGGTTCTGTCGGCGGGATATAAAATCGGCGAGATGCCGGTGGAGCATCGCGCGCGCCACGCCGGGGTCAGCAAAGTCGCCGGCGGCAAGCGGGCCTTACGCGCCACGGTCGATCTTATCGGTATGCTCTGGTTTTGCCGGCGCCAGTTCAAGGGCCGTTTGCTGGGGGAGAAGAATTAGCCACAAAAGGGCACAAAGAAGCACAAAAAGGGGCTGCTTGAAAACGATCTTTGACCTTTGCAACACCGTCCGCGAGACAGCTTATGCCATCCACCTTTACCATGGGCACGGTCATCTGGAGAGAGTTTACGAGAACGTCTTGGCCCATCGACTGCGGAAACAGCGTTTGGAAGTAAGGCAACAACATCCTGTGAGTGTTCTGGATGAAGATGGTACGGTGCTCGGTGATTTTTTTGCGGATTTGCTGGTCGAGAACTTACTAGTTATTGAGCTTAAAGCCTCCAAATCACTCGCTGATGAGAATATCGCGCAATTGCTTGGTTATCTCAAATCCACGCGGATCGAACATGGACTACTCATCAATTTTGGTTCACATAAATTCCAAATCAAAAAATTCATCATGAACGAATACGCGCCAGTGTCGGAGTACTTTAATGCATTGCAGAATACCGACTAACCCCTGAATATTTCCTATCTTTGTGATCTTTGTGGCCAATTATGAACCCGAATCTTGACGCCCTGGGCATTATCGCGGGCAATGGACGCTATCCGATCCTGCTGGCGGAGGCGGCCCGGGCGCGCGGCGTGAAGCGGATCGCCATCGTGGGTTTCTCGGGCGAAACTGAAGCGCAGATCGAGAAACTCGCGGACAATTTTACCCGGCTGCGCGTCGGGCAGTTGGGCGGCCTTTGCAACTATTTTCGCGACCAGAAGATATCACACGCCATCATGGCCGGCCAGATTGCGCCGGGAAATCTTTTCGATTTGCTGCCGGACCTCAAGGGTGCGCTCCTGCTCGCCCGGCTGAAGGAACGGAACGCCGAGACGATCTTCTCGGCCATCGCCAATGAACTCAAACTGTGCGGCGTCGATCTCCTGCCGGCAACGACTTTTCTCGAGGATTGCCTGCCGGAGCCGGGGCATATCGCCGGACCGAAGTTATCGAGCCTGCAAATGGACGATGTCGCGCTCGGTTTCCGGATCGCCAAGGAAAGCAGCCGCCTCGACATCGGGCAGAGCGTCGTGGTCAAGAAGGGCACGGTGGTCGCCGTGGAGGCCTTCGAGGGCACCGATGCGACGATGGAACGGGGCGGGCGCCTGGGCAAGGGCGACGTCGTGCTGGTGAAGGTCAGCAAGCCGAACCAGGATTTTCGCTTTGATGTGCCGGTGATCGGCACGCGAACGATGGAACATGCGAGGGATTCCGGAGTAAAAGTGGTCGCCTGCGAGGCGCGGCGCACTTTGCTCCTGGATCGAAAACTGGTAATGGAACAGGCTGCGAGTTGGAAGATCAGCCTCTTTGCCGCGGACGAATCGCTTTTAAAAGAATAGCGCCCGGGTTGAAATCGATATTTTTCAACAGGAAAACATGAAAGCATGAAGACATGAAACTGAGCCTGAGCAGCGATCAAACTTCCTCCTTATCTCTGCCCATTCCAACACTTCCCCTGCCTTCTTCATGTATTTCATGATTTCATGTCTTCCTGTTAAATGGGTTTCTACCTAGCAAACAACAACTATGAGCAACCTAAGAGTCGGTGTGGTCGGGGTCGGACATATTGGGCGCGAACACGCGCGTATCTATTCACAACTTCCCGGCGTTGATTTCGTCGGGCTTTACGATCTCGACAGCCAGGTGGCCGAGAAGGTCGCCCAGCGCCATGGCGTGAAGGCTTTCGCCACGGCCCAGGAGCTGGCCGATCAGGTCGATGCCGCGACGATTGCGACACCGACCAATACGCATCACGAAATCGGCGCGCTTTTGCTGGGCTTGGGCAAGCACGTCCTGATCGAAAAACCGATCACCGATAATACCGAGCAGGCCAAGTTGCTGGTCGATCTCGCCCACTCCAAGAATCTCGTCCTGCAGGTGGGACATATCGAACGGTTCAACCCGGCGCTCAACGCGCTGGAGGAAAAGCTGACGCGCCCCCGGTTCATCGAGGCGCACCGGCTCTCGACCTATCCCGGACGCAGCACGGACATCGGCGTCGTGCTCGACCTGATGATTCACGATCTCGAAGTCGTGCTGCACCTCGTGCGCTCGCCGATTCAGTCGATCGATTCGGTCGGCACCGCCGTACTGAGCAAGGGAGAGGATATCGCCAACGCGCGTATTCGCTTTGAAAATGGTTGCGTGGCCAACATCACGACGAGCCGCATCAGTTTTGAGAAGGTAAGGAAAATCCGTGTTTTCCAGAATGATGCCTATCTCTCGCTCGATTACTTCGACCAGAGCGGGGAAATTTATCGCAAGGTGAATTCCCAGATCATCAAGGAGACGATCAAGGTGGAAAAGGATGAGCCGCTGAAGCTCGAATTGGCCGCCTTTGCCGAATGCGCGCGCTCCAGTCAGACGCCGCGGGTCGGTGGCGCACAGGCGGCGGTGGCCCTCGAGATCGCGATGCTCATCACCGAGCAGATCGCGAAGCAAAACGCGGCGCAAACCTAGAATTGAGCGCACCCTCCTCACTTGCTCCCGCCATGCGCGCACCCGAGCCATCCGCTTCCCCGCCGTCTCCGATCATCCTCATGGTTGCGGGCGAAGCGAGCGGCGACGCCCACGGGGCGGAACTCATCCATGCCATCAAGGAGAAGAAACCGCAAGTGCGCATCATCGGTGTGGGAGGCCCGAAAATGGTCGCGGCGGGGCAGGAACAGCTTTTCGATCTCACGGAGCATGCCGTACTCGGGCTGGCCGAGGTCCTGAAGCTGAAGAATCTCCTCAAGTTCAGCAAATTTCGCGACGGCATCCTCGACCTCGCCCGGCGCGAGCGGCCCGACGCGGTGGTCCTGATCGACTGCTCCGGCTTTAATCTTCGGCTCACTCCGCGCTTGCGGCGGGACCTCCCCGGCACACGTATCATTTACTACATCAGTCCGCAGGTTTGGGCCTCGCGCCCGGGGCGGGTCAAGGCGATGCAGCGGGACATCGATCTTCTGCTGGCCATTCTCCCCTTCGAGAAAGCATGGTTTGCCGGGGTCGCGCCCACTTTCAATGTCCAATGGGTGGGCCATCCGGTGCTCGACCGCATCCGCAAGGTCGACGTGGTTGAGCCGAATCCGAACTTCGTCGCGCTGTTGCCGGGCAGCCGCAAGACCGAGGTCCAGGCGCATCTGCCCGTGCTTTGGGAGGCCGCGCGTCTCATGGGCCGCGATCGGCCCGGCCTGAAGTTCATCCTCCTGTCGCCGAACGAAGCGATTCAGAAATACTCCCTGGAGATGCTGGCCAAGTTCCCCGCGCCTAATTTTACTTTTGAGTACAATGTCGGCTACGCCATCTCGCATCTCTCCCGCTGCGCCCTGGCCCTCGTCGCTTCCGGCACCGCCTCGCTCGAATGCGCGCTGGTCGGCATCCCGCAGATCGTGGTCTATCGCGTCCACCCGCTGACCTATGCGGTGGGACGCCGCGTGGTAAAGGTGAATTATCTCAGCATCATCAATGTGATGGCGAACGAGGCCGTCGTGCCGGAATTTATCCAGGACAATCTGGAACCCAGCGCGGTGGCCCAGGAGGGACTGGAGCTGCTCAATAATCCGCAGCGCCGCGATGCGATGAAGCGCCGCGTCGCGCAAATCGTGGCCACATTAGGCGAGCCAGGAGCCAGCAAGCGCGCCGCCGAAGCCATTTTGCTGGAGGCCGCTCTCGCCAAAGTTGGGTAGATCTCTTTTCCAGCCGGGCCCATTTTTTTAGTGTGGAAATAAGGGAAAGCGCGTATTTATTGCCGCCTGTTAAAAATCAATCGATAAGACCTCCCCATGAAACCGATCAAGCATATCGCCAACACGTTGCTCCGTCCTTTCAATTACGAAACAGTTCAGTTGGGGCATCGGAAGAACTCCGACCCATTCCGTTTTCAATCCGATTTCATCAAGAAGAAGGATCCGCTTGTCTTCGATGGCGGCGCGAACCGGGGCGATCTTACCGCGCGTTATCGGAAGTGGTTTCCCAAATGTACGCTGCATCTTTTCGAGCCGTTCCCTGCTACGTTTCAGGTTTTGAAACAGCGCTACGAGGCGGTTCCTAACATCAAGCTCAATGAGATGGCGCTGAGCGACGTCGACGGCACGGCCACGTTTAATGAGAACGAGGCGGACGTGACCAATTCCCTGTTCGAGTCCGATCCCCTCGCGGAGAAAAGCTGGGGCGAGGGTTCCATGAAAACCAAGGCGAAGCTGACGGTGACGACCACGACAATCGATACCTACTGCAAGGCCAACTCGATTTCGAGGATTGATATCCTGAAGCTGGACATTCAGGGAGCCGAACTCCGCGCGCTGCAGGGGGCCCGGTCGATGCTGGACAAAAAGCAAATCGGCTTGATCTACATGGAAATGATCCTGTGCCCCACCTATGTCGGGCAGCCCGAATTTGAAGATTACCTGCGCTTTCTCCGGGACAAAGGCTACGTGCTCATGGATATCTTTTATCCGCGGCGTAAGGACTCCCGGCTCATCCTGCTGGACGTGATCTTTGCCCCATCGCCTCTTCACGCGTCCGCGGGAGCGAACGGCAGGTAAGTCATTTATTACGGCACGTGCGCGGCGTACCAGGCGGCGCCTTGCAGGGCGGTCTTGTCGTTGAGGATGACGTAGACCGGCGTCGTTTGGAGGAGGGGACTCAGGCGCCCCTTGTGGGTGAAGGCGTCGAGGAAAACCGCGCTCTGCATTTTGGGCAATATCTTCGGCGCGATGCCACCGCCGATGTAGACACCCCCGAGGGCATACATCTTTAGCGCGAGATTGCCGGCCTCCGAGCCGTAGTTGCGCGTAAAGCAATCGAGCGCGTCGACGCAGACCCCGTCCTTGCCCGCCAGCCCGGCCTGGGTCACCACGGCGCCGAGATCGCCCGTCGTAAGGGCCGCGCTGAGCCAATCCGGCTCGGCCAAGCCGGAGCGCTGGCGAAAAAAGCGGTAGAGATTTCTCATGCCCATCCCGGAGAGCACGCGCTCCCAGCTCACGTGGCCGTGTTCCTTGCGCAGAAACGAAAGAAGCTCGTCGCCAATGCTGTCGTTCGGCGCAAAGCTGGCGTGGCCGCCCTCACTGGCGAAAGGCCGGTGGGTGATCCCATCCCAGAACATTCCGGCCTCGCCCAAGCCGGTGCCCGCGGAGATGAGCGCACGATTGCCGACCTGCCGTGAATCGGCCTGCGGATTAAGGGAAAGCAATTCGTGCGGCAGCAGGGTGTTGATACCATAGGCATTGGCCTCAAGATCGTTGAGCAGGCTGACCACTTGAAAACCAAGCTCGGCTTGCAAAGCGGCCGCGTCGACGATCCACGGAAGATTGGTCACCTGGACCACGCCGCCCTTTACCGGACCGGCGACTCCGAGGCAGGCGTTACGGATTTCACCGCGCGAATCGCCAAGAAAATTACGAATGATATCCGCGAGCGTGCCATGATCCTTGCTCGGATAGGACGCGCTCTTTTTGGCAACCAGCCGTTCGGTATCGTCTTCATACACGTAGACGGCCAGGTTCGTTTTGGTGCCTCCGATATCGCCTGCGAGAAACATAGAGCCAGAGGCTGTCCGAAAAATAGGAGCGGGTCACGCCGAAAGGATTTTTTCCTTTCGGTTAAGGGCTAAGCGAGGATTCGGACAAAACGAGACCCAGCTAGATGACGATAGGTAATTTTGGATTTTACCCAACCTTGCATGCGATTGTTACTCCCTGAAGTCAAATGTGTTACACGGAACGACGCGGGATTCTTCAAATGCTGACATCGACATTACGGTTTAAAGTGCCAATCTACGTGGATATTAACGGAAAATATTAGTGCAAAAAGGCTTGCCTTTAAACATCTCTGAACTATAAATATCTTTTGAATGAACCCGGACCTTCCAGAATCCTTCTCCCCAGGCAAAGGAACGAACCCCAACGGCAATGAGCAGGTTGAGGTTGGCTGCTCGCTCGATTACGCTCTTATCGAGCCCGTTCAGTGCCAATGCTCTGTGGGCTTGAAGAATAGGTTTAAGGATTTCTTTTATGATCGTCCCTCCCGCCTGATCGCCATTCCTGGGCCTCATAGACAGCTCTTAGTATTAAAGGAGCATAATCCATATGTAGCGCAACTCCTTCAACGCTTGAATTCTAATCCGATTAATACGTTAAATCTAAATGAATGGCTGAGCGACCCCTCCGGACGTCTGGCTCAATTGATCCAGCCCGTGAACTGCGCTTACAAGAACTCACGCGCGTTTCTTTCATTCCCCACGGCGCTGGCCAAGGCCGGCTTGGTCCCGGCGCCAGCTTCGATTCATCCGGGCGACCCTGATGAAAAGCGGACCGTCGTGCTGATCGCGGGCGCGGGCTTCCTGGAGATTTGGCGCTACGATACGTGGTCGCAAAGCGTCTTCACCGAATTACTGCCTCGCTTCTGGCAGGAGTTGCTGACGTCGGAAGAGTAATCCGTGGTAGCGTCAGTCTATGACCGCCGGTCGCGTCAGCGACTTTTAAAAAATCGGTCATCCCAAGCTTGTCGAGAGACCTCTAACTAATTTCTGCCGTCAGTTAGGGCGTCAGTCTATGACCGCCGGTCGCGTCAGCGACTTTTAAAAAATTCGGTCATCCCGAGCTTGTCGAGGGACCTCTAACTAATTTCTGCCGTCAGTTAGGGCGTCAGTCTATGACCGCCGGGGATAGCCCTTTTCCAATTTCCGACGACGGTCATAGACCGCCGCTACATTACGCAACCTGGCCGAAGACGAGCGAGGCGTTGATGCCGCCGAAGCCGAAGGAGTTGCTGAGGACGTACTTGAGCGGCTGCGAGCGGCCCTTGAGGCGGACGAGGTCAAAGCCGGGCGTGATTTCCTCGCAGGGCTCGTGGCAATTCAAGGTGGGCGGGATGTGGCTGTTCTCCATCGCGAGGCAGCAGATGGCCGCTTCGATGGCTCCCGAGGCGCCGAGCGGATGGCCGTAGTAGGCCTTGGTGCCGCTGATGGCGGGCGTCTTCTTGCCGAAGAATTTGCTGACGGCCTTGGCCTCGGTGCCGTCGTTCATGGGCGTGCTGCTGGCGTGGGCGTTGATGTAGTCGATCTGGTCGGGGCGGATTTTGGCCTCGTCGAGAGTGGACCGCATCGATTCGAGGGCCGATTCGCCTTCGGGCAGGGACGAGGACATGTGGTAGGCGTCGTTGTTGAGCGTGTAGCCGAGCACTTCGGCGTAAATGTGCGCCCCGCGGGCCTGGGCGTGTTCGAGCGATTCGAGGATGAGGCTGCCTCCGCCCTCGGCCATGATGAAGCCGGAGCGCGTGGCGTCGAAAGGGCGGCAGGCGCGGGAGGCGTCCTTGGTTTCCTTGGCCATGGACTTAATGGTGTCGAAGGCGCCGAAGGTGAGGGGAGCCAGCGGAGCCTCGGCGGCGCCGGCGATCATGACCTGCGCGCGGCCTTCGCGGATAATGCGGAAGGCTTCCCCGACCGCGACGGTGCCGGAAGCGCAACTGTTCGAGTTGGTCGTGCTGTAGCCGCGCACGCCATACGCGATGGAAATATTGCTGTGGGCGGAGCCGCCGAATACCTGAAGGGCGAGGGCGGCCGGGATGGCGCGGTTGCCTTCGCGAATGAAGCGCTCGTGGGTCAGTTCCGCCGTGGTGATGCCGCCGAGGGCGGTGCCGAAGCTGACGCCGATATCGGTGCGCGGATTCTCGGGGGATAATTTCAGGCCGGCGTCGTCCAGCGCCTGCTGGGTGAGGACAAGCGCGAATTGGGCGTAGCGGTCGATGCGCTTCAGCTTATGCGGTGGGAAATGCTGGGCGGGATCGAAGTCGTCGATGGCGCCGGCGCATTTGGCGTCGTAGTCTTTCGTGTCGAAGCGGGTGATAAAACTGATGCCCGATTTTTCGCGAAGGATTCCTTCCCAGAGGCCCTGGCGGCCATGTCCGGCGCAGGTCAGCGCCCCGATTCCTGTAATGACGACGCGTGAACTCATGATGCTGTCATACTTTCGACTTTGCGCTTAAGGCCCGCAAGTGTGCGGGTGGCGATGTGATGAATGAAAAAGAGGCCCACGATGTATTTACCTACAAAGCCACCGATTACCGGCCAGTGCAATTCCAAATCGTGGGTAATCTCAACCCGGACGCCCTCGGGAGTTTCGTTGAAGCGCCAGACGACCTCCATGCCGCGCGTGGCGTTGAGAGTCGACTTGAGGTGTTTGAAGTAGAGCTGGCACTTGTCGGTTTCAACCCGGTATTCGGAAATCCACGTCGTCGGGATGAAGGTGCGGACGGCCGACATTTTGATAATGCCGCCCCAGGGCATCTGCGAAAGAAAGCGATTATAACGGTAATGGGGCAGGAAATCGGGCCAGCGCGGCAGGTCGGCGGCGGTGGCGTAGATCTTATGGAGCGGAGCCTTGATGGTGATGACGTTGGAGGTTCTCATCATGCTTCCACTCGCGCAAGCACTGCCTGTTGAAACCAGAAGAATTTGATTTGCTTGAGATTCGGCCAGCCCGCCCGGTGCGCGAGCGATTTCATTTCCTCATCGGTGAAGGCGCGGCGGACGGAGAGTCGCGCGTCATGGCGCACCATGGGATCGCGGATGAGAAAGGTGGTGAGAAGCCAGATGCAGAAGGCGGCCAGACGGCTGCGGACGAGATCGACGCAGGCGGTGCCCAGCCTTCCGACGCGGGCCATTTCCTGGAGGACGGTGAGCGCGTCGTGTTCGGCGAAGTGATGCAGCGCGAGGCTGCAGAAGGCGAGGTCGGCCGCTTTGTTGCGGAAGGGAAGCTGGCGGGCGTCGGCCTGGACGAAGAACATTTTCTTGGTGGACGGCGTGGCTTGGCGCGCGATTTGCAAGGTTTGGAACTGGAAGTCGACGGCCACGATCGTGACATCATGCTGGCGGGCCTGGGCGAGACCGAGGAGGTTCCGGCCGTGATCGCCATAACCGGCGGCGAGGTCAATGAGGAGCAGGCTGCGTGTCTTGTCCGCCAGCTTGTGAAAGACGGTCTCAACCGCCTTCCTGCCGCCAAAAGTGCGATTCAAACGCGCGAGGTGTTCAAGATCGGTGCGCAGAGCGTTCTCGTCCTGATTGGGCAAATCCATCAGCTCGGGCTGGTTTTCGGAGAATTCACGTTGCATCCGAGCGAGAATGCCGATTGTTGAGCAGAGGTCACCGTTTTTTTTGAAAAAATGACAAATTTATGTCATTTCCATTTGCACTTTTCCAAAACCGCGATAGCCATAAGACCGTGCATCGATTTCGTATAGGTGTTTTGACGAGCGGTGGAGACTGTCCCGGATTGAACGCAGTGATCCGGGCGGCGGTGGCGTCGGCTCATACCCTCGGCTGGGAAGTGCTCGGGTTTATCGACGGCTACGAGGGGCTGCTTTCCCCGGTTAATTACAAGATTCTGACCTTGGAGAACACGCAGGGGATCATGCCCAGCGGCGGCACGATCATCGGAACGACCAACCGGGGGCGCTTCGTGGCGAAGCAGGGCCTGGGTGAAAAGGCGCTGATTCCCCAGCCGATCATCGACGAAGCGAAAAAGACTTTGCAGGACCTGGGCGTGCGCGCCTTGATCTGCATCGGGGGCGATGGCTCCCTGACGACGGCGGACCAGCTTTTCGAAAACGGCGTGCCCGTGGTGGGCGTGCCGAAGACGATCGACAACGACCTTTCCGCCACGGCGACGACGTTCGGTTTCGATTCCGCCGTGCAGTGCGTGGCCGATGCGCTCGACCGGTTGCACACCACGGCGGCAAGCCACAAGCGCGTCATGGTGCTGGAAGTCATGGGACGGCATGCAGGCTGGATCGCGCTTTACGGCGGGCTGGCCGGCGGCGCAGACGTCATTTTGATTCCCGAGATTCCTTTTTCCTACGAACGGCTGGCGGCGCACGTTGAGAAGCGGATGGCGAGCGGCGCGGCCTCGACCCTGATTGTCGCCGCGGAAGGCGCGTCGGCGCAGGGCGGCGGCGTGGCGACCATTGACGGCGCGACCAAGGGTGAAGTTCGCTTGGGCGGCATCGGGGCGCAGGTCGCGCATGAGATCGGCGAACGCACGAAGCGCGAGACTCGCACGGTGGTTCTGGGTCATTTGCAGCGCGGCGGAGCGCCGACGACGCAGGACCGCAATCTGGGCACGCGTTTCGGCGTGGGGGCCGTGCAGTTGATCCAGGAAAAGAAATTCGGCTGCATGGTGAGCTACCTCAATTACCAGATTGGTTCCGTGACGATCAAGGAAGCGGTGGGCCAGATCAAGCACGTTCCGCCGGATGGCCAGATGGTCGTGACGGCCAAGGCAGTCGGAATTAATTTTGGGATTTAGTTCTCAGGCTATTTTGCGGTCGCCTTGATTCGATACAAACGATTCATTTTGTTGTTGAAGAGATCATCGAGGTTGGAGTTTTGAATAAACTTCACGATGTTTGCGCCGGTGTCCTCAAGCGTGACATCAATGTCGGGGCGAGATGGGTCGGCGAGGGTCAGGCCATTTTGTTTGACCAGGCCTTTGAGCTTTCCGGCGTGAATGGCGGCGGCGGGCACTTCCTGGGACATCAACCACATGGTGAGGACGTTATTGCCGGAGAACTTGTAACGAACGAAAAGATAACCTTTGGTGGGACGGTCATCGTCATCCTTCCCGATCACGACGACGTTGAGGAAAGTCTCTTTGCCGATAACGCTGGGAAAGAAATCATAGGAATCGGGTAGCTCATTCGGTTCCCGCTTCTCATTGGGGTGAATGATGTCGACGTGCATCCAGGGGGCTTTGGTAATGGAGAAGCGGCAGATGTTTGGATCAGAATCCGTTCCGCCGCGCCAATCGCCGACGAGCCGCGGATCGGCTTTTGCCGTGTCTGGAGAAGAAAGTGGATTTACTGATTCGGTGACGCAGGACGTGAGGAGGAGGCAGAGGGCCGATCCCAGCACGAGAGAGCAAAGGGGCTTCATTTTAAGAGATCGCAAAAAGCTGGTAGGATATTGCGGATTTAGTTCGAGGGCTGGACATCGAAGCTGCCGGCGATGACGGGTTCGAGGTCTTTTTCCTGCACCCACCCGTAGTGCTCGTCCCGTGCCTCGATGCGGAGGTAGTCGTTGTGACGATCCAGCACGGTAACGAGTTCGCCTTCGGGAATCGTGCCGATGGCGTCGGCGCTTTCGAAGGGAGAAAGACGCAGCGTGGCCTGCTTGGACGCGACGATGACGCCCTCGACGCGGCTGGCGAAGCCGATGGTGGAAAGCTCGAAATAACCCATGAGCAGGCAAAACGGGATGCCGGCAAAGAGCACCGCGCGAAAAATGTTTTTGAGAAGACGCAAGGGAATCTTCGTTACGCCGGACAGGGCGGGTGCATAAGGGGTCCCGATGATCGAAAGAAAAATGAGCAGCAGCGTGACGCCCATGATGCCCAGCCAGACCGTCCATTTGATGCTGAGGAGCGCGATCTGCCACCATCGGAAAGAATTGGGCTCGAGGCCGGCCTGCTTGCGGACAAGTTGCAGGTTGTGGTCGATGTCGCGGTCCGCGGGCGCGAGGTAACGGGCGCGTTCGTAGTTGAGGAGGGCCGTGCCGAGATGCCCCGCCTTGGCCTCGGCATTGCCGAGATTGAAGCAGAGCGGGGCGGAATAGCCGCGCGTGGCGATGATCTGCTGGAAAAGCCGGGCCGATTCATCGTAGCTGCCGCTGGTGTAGGCGCGGTTGGCGGCGTCGAGATCGGGGTCGGGACCGTCGGCGTGCAGGAGAAAGAAGGAAGAAGTGAGAAGGAGAAAGGTAGGGAAAAGAAAGCGCTTCCTCGTTCCCTCGTTCCCAAATTTTATTTGGGAACGCACTAGTTGAGGCAATTTCATTGCCGCTCTCGTTAGGGCGTGGCCCACCACCTTACAACGGCGGCTACATGTTACCGAGAAATGAAATTTCGCGAGGGACAAGAGGCGTTCCCAAATGAAATTTGGGAACGAGGGAGCGGCGAAAAAATTCATGAATCAGGCGGGTTGCGGTTGAAGGAGTTCGATGCGGATGCGCTGGTGCCATTGAGCAAGATCGAGGCCCGGCTGAGGACGGCCGGAGTAAATGACTTCGTCGGCTTGTTTGAAGAGCGGTTGCAGCGTAGCGGCCAGAGCAGGATTGTGGCGACGGATTTCGACGAAAGTAAGAGCTTCCGGACTGATCTTCCACTGCGCCCCAAGTTGCAACTGGATTGAATGCCGGGCGGCCAGGAAAAAGGCCATGGCGTCGTTGCGGCGAACGGCTTCGGCCATGGCCTCCTCCTCTTGTTGCAGGGAGCGGCGGCGCAAGGCCCGTTCGGCGCCTTCATTGTCCGGGCGCAAGCGGGTGCGAAGGATGAGAAAAAGTGCGCCGAGCACAGGCAGGGAGATCAAGCCGGTCTGCACGCCCCAAAACCAAGGCTGGCGATAGGCGGGGGCGAGGCTCATCTGCGGGGAGCCGATTTCCTGGCGGTTCGGGAGAAATTCGGCCCGGGGCGCGGCCACGGGAAGGGAGGCATTGGTGTCGTCGAGGGACTCCGAGGCGAGCGGAGTCGGCTGACCGGTGACCACGATGTCGGGCAGGATCATGGGCACGGTGACGTATTGCCTGGTGCCCGGATCGAAATAGCTGAAGCTGGCGGCGGGCAGCGGGACGTTCCCGTTCTTCAACGCGATGACGGATTGCTCGAAGATTTTGACGGCATTCGTGTGGGACTCCTCGAGGTAATTGGTGGTCGATCGGGGAGCATAGGTTTTCCATTCGGGATCACTGGCCAGCGCGGGGCAGCGGACGTAATCGAAATTGCCCTGGCCCCGGATGGTGAAACGGAGCGTCACCGGATCGCCGAAGGCAACCGCGTCGGGTTCAGCTTCGCCTGTGACTTGAAATTGCCCGATCGCGCCGGTGAAATGGTCCGGGCGGCCCGCTTCCGGCAGGGGATGGACATGGATGGTCAGTTGATTGCTGCTGATTGGCTCGTGGGCGAGCGGAGGCTGCACTCCGCTGTACGGATCGTACGAATTGACGCCGAGCGATTTGACCCAGTAGGTATCGCGCGCCATGCTTAGGGGAAAGTCGCCGCTTTTTGGGGCGGAGATGGCGGTGATCCATGTTTCGCGTTCGTATTCCTGGCCTTCCAGTACGCCGACGCGCTGGCTGCCGCGGTGCGTAAAGTCGTTCATGAGGAAATCGCTTCCCTTGATGGTCGGCAGCGAATTCTGTGCGGCGTTCACTTCCATGCGGATATAGAAATCGATTTGCATCGGGATGGCTTGACCGACGTAGGCGTCAGTTGTTTGCGGCGTGATGATGATGAAAACCTTGGCGGGACCGCCATCCGGGTCCCTCGGCGGGGTCATGGTTGTGCCGTTGGCGGAGGGATTGCCGTTGGGCGGAGCGCCGGGAGCCGCGTCGGTGGGAGGCATGACGACGGGGCCCGAATGGGTGGTTGGAATGGTAGTGACCGGCATGGGAGCAGTTCCATTGGCGGTGACATGAAGTTTCATGGCCTGGACATGGAGGACGTCGCCTTCCATCGTGTGTAAATCAAACGCGGGGATGGTGAAGTCGCCGGCGCGCGTGGCCGTGAGTGAGGTGATGAGCGCGACGGTGGTGACGAATCCGCCCTTGTCATCCTCTTCGCTCTTGATTTGCAAGTTGGAGCCGCCGACGGAGAGGCCGTCGACGGCGGGCAATTGTGCCGTCCCGATGCTGCCGCCTTTTACCGTGAGCGTGACGATGACCGGATCCCCGACGTTCGCTTCCTGCGGGTCAATCTGCTGCGTTAGCGTGGCGACGGCCAAAGAGCGGGCCGTGCTGAGAACGAGGAGAACCCCAAGCAAAAGCGCGATACCGGCGAATCGTGACAGTCGCTGCATCTACCAATCCTTTCCCGAAGGCGGTGGCGGGAGCTGGTTGTCGCCGTTGAGCGCGCGCGCAGTGAGGTGGCGCTCATCGTCCTTGAGCGAATCGAGCAGGTTTTCCGCGTCCTGCTTCGACTTGATGCCGGGGTCCTGCTGATCCTGGTCGCGCGTTCCCGAGTAGGTGCGAAGATTTTGTCCGTTCTTATCTTGCGGCGATTGCTGCTGGCCGTTCTTGTTCTGGTCCGATGGATTTTGCGATTGAGAGTTGCCGCCCGGGTTACCCTGACCCTGGCCCTGTCCCGATTGGCTATTGTCGCCGGAGTCGGATTGATTCTGCTGGCCCTGTTGTTGTTGCTGTTTCAGCTCGTCCAGCTTCTCTTTGACGTATTTGTAGTTATGGAGGGCGTCGGCGGTGGTTCGAAGCTTCAGGGCGCAATCGTAGGAGTGAAGTGCGCGTTCCCAGAGGGCGATGGTTTTTTTGGTGTCGACCATCCGCATGGTTTCGCCGTGCTGATATTGGGCGTTGCCGAGATTGTAATAGGCATTTTCCTGCAAGCTAAGATCGGGTGTTTCGAGCGCCTTGCGGTAGGCGTCCTCGGCTTCGGAATACTCGCCCGCCTTGTAGGCGGCATCACCGCGATTGTATTCGAGATCGCTCCGCGTGGGATCATCCTCGACAGCCCTCTCGTAATTTTGCATCGAGTCCTCGTACTGACCCGACTTGTAATCGCGTTCAGCAGTGTCGGTATCGGCGGCACGGGCTGGCCGTGGCGCGCCCGAGAGGAGCAGGCCCAGCGCGACCAGCGGAGTCACGGCAGCGGCATTTCGATTCTGGCGGCGACGGGCAGGACGCCGCGCCGCGCTGGAGGGCGAAACCGGCAACCCGATCGGCTCGTTGACCCGCTCCCTGATCATGAATTCCCACATCAGGAATAAAGTAGCAAGAGTCAGCGGCCACTCAAATTGTTCGAAGCGGACTTTTTCACTGCGCTCTTCGAGGCTCTGCTTGGGCAACGGCTCGATGTAGCGACTGTAGATCTCGTCGAGGCCTTCGCCGCGTTGTCCCAGTGGAACGTAGGCGCCGCCGGTGATGTCGGCGATTTGGCGCAGGGTATTCTCATCCAATTTCGAGATTACTTCCTGACCATTGGCGTCCTGGTGGTACATGATCGCGCCGGACTCATCGCGTTCGGGGATGCGATCACCTTCGGGCGTGCCGACGCCGACCGTGTAGATTTTGAGCCCGGCCTGCGCGGCCGTTTTGGCGGAATCGAGGACGCGGCCTTCGAGGTCCTCGCCGTCGGTGACGAGGACGAGAAACTTCAGGTTATTCGGCTGGGTTTTGAGGGCGTCGACGGCGAGATCGATGGCGGTGGCGATGTCCGTGCCCGGGCGCGGGATGGTGTCGGTATCGAGTTCCTGCACGGCGGTCTGGAAGGCTTCGTGGTCGAGCGTCAGGGGGACTTGGAGAAATGCATCGCCGGCAAACGCGATCAAGCCAAGGCGGTTGTCGGGCAGGCGATCGGCGAAATCGGCGATGGCCAGCTTGGCGCGCTCGATGCGGTTCGGTTTCACGTCCTCGGTCAACATGCTCTTGGAGCAATCGACGGCGAGCAGGATATCGACGCCGCTGCGGCCTTCTTCCTGCCAGTCATAGAACAGGTGGGGCCGCGCCAAGGCCACGAAAAGAAGTCCCACGGCGGCGATGAGGAGCACAGCCTTCAGCATGCGTTTGGCGGGAGAAACGCTGGCGGTCAGGGCAGCGGCGAGGTGCGAGGCGGCGAAAAGTCGCACCGCCTGGCGGCGATGACGATACGCGCCGATTTCGAGGAGCACGACGGCGATCACGGCGAAGAGACCGACCAGGAGCCAGACCGGCGCGAGAAAGCCGGGATCGAGTTTGTCCCAAAGTGTGGAGATCATGGCACCCTCCGGAAACGCGTGTGGGCCAGCGCAATCTCCAGCCCGAGAAAAAGCAGGCCCGGGTAAAGCGCCCAGACGAAGTATTCTTTGACGTGCTGGAAATGTTTGACCGAAACCTTGCTCGTCTCGAGTTGGTCGATCTCCTTGTAGACGTGCTTCAGGGTGTCGTAATCGGCGGCGCGAAAGAATTTGCCTCCGCCGATATCAGCGATTTTCTGGAGGGCATCATTGTCGATATCAACCGGGATCGTGGTGTAGGTGATGCGCCCCAAAGCATCGCGGATGGGAAACTTGGCCACGTCGGCCGAGCCTGCGCCGATGGTGTAAATCTTGATGCCGAGCGCATGGCAGGCTTCCGCGGCTGCGAGAGGCGTGATCTTGCCCGCGTTGTTCGCGCCGTCGGTGAGCAGGATGATGATTTTCGATTTGGCCTTGGACCCTCGCAGCCGGTTGGCACTGACCGCGAGGGCCGAGCCGATGGCGGTCGCGTCGCCGACCCACGTGCCGGTTTGGAGCCGCTGCACATTTTGCATGAGCCAGTCGTGGTCGAGCGTGAGCGGGCTCATGAGAAAGGCCTCGCCGGAAAAAGAGACCATGCCGATGCGGTCGTTGGGCCGGGCCTGGATGAAACTGCCCACTGTTTCGCGCACGACCTGGACGCGGCTGATTTCCTGGCCTTCGTCGGTGTGATAATCGAGCGCTTCCATTGATGGCGAGAGATCGATGGCCAGCATCATGTCGATGCCGCTATCCGCGACCTGCGTGCTCGAATCGACTTTTTGCGGGCGCGCGATGGCGACGACGCAGGAGGCCAGGACGAGGTAGCGCAGGGCGGAAAGCCAGCCGCCGGGCCGGACTCTGCGACCGCGTGAAAGCGTCCCGAACAGGCTGAGGCCGGAATACTCGATGGCCGGGGCTTTTCCCCGGCGGCCTCGCAGAAACGCCATCACGGGAAGCAAAAGCAGTAAGGCCAGAACCCAGGGATAAGCGAATTGAATCTGGGAGTTCATGCTAGTTCCCATTTCGTCCAACTGATTCAGGCAATGGTTTCGTGGCCATGACAAACGTGGTAGCGCGATGTTGCACCTGCTCGAGCTCCGTCAGCGTGGGCTTATAACGGGCGAATTTGACGAGGTCGCACGACCGGAGAAAATCGCGCAGCAGATCGCTGTGCTCGGCGAGGGGGGTGGATCGGTCGGCTTCCATTTGGCGCAGAAATTCCTCCGTTGTGCGACGGGTGGAAGGAGAGTGAAAACGAAGGCCCAGGTACGTGCGAACGGCTTCCGAGACGAGAATGGCGTAGGGCATGGCGTTGTCTTCCCGGAGCAGGGCGCGGGCCTTCTCGAGCTTCTCCAAGGTGAGGTCGTAGGCGCTTTTGGCGCTGAGCGGATGCCGGGGCCGAAACAAAATCCAAGCCAGGACGATGAGGGCAAGCACGGCGAGAATGCCCAGCGCGATCCATAACCAGAACCACGAATGGAGATAAAAATACGGAGGCCGGATATCGTCGAGTTGGTCATCAGCCGAGCCGGAACCTGGCTGGATTTGGCCAAACAGAATAGGACTTAGAGGACCGATGGGACTTATAAGACTGCTGAATAGAAAGCTCATCCCAGTCTCCGGCTGGCGCGATTCTGGAAAAAGGTGAAGAGCGCCTGGCTGTAGGATTCGCCGGTGCGCAATTCGAGCGAATCGACGCCGGCCTGGCGCGCGGCATGGCGGAATTGGTCGAGACGTTCGCGGGCCTTGAAGGCAAATTCCTCGCGCACCCTTTTGCTGTTGGTATTGATTTCCATCACCTCGCCGGTTTCGCTGTCTTCCAGCGTGAGCAGGCCAAGCGCAGGCAGTTCCTCTTCATTGCGATCGCGCAGATGAAGCAGGACGAGATCGTGGCGCTTGTTGGTCAGGCGAAGCTGGAGGCGCATGCGTTCAAACGCCTCGGGCGATTCGATGAAGTCGGAGAGGACGAAAACCACGGCGCGGCGGCGCTGGACATCGTTGATGAAGTCGAGCGCGGAGGCGACGTCGGTGCCGCGGCGTTGCGGGTTGCAGAAAAGAATTTCGCGGATGACGCGCAGCACGTGCTGGCGGCCCTTGGTGGGCGGGATGAACTGCTCGATCTCGTCGGTGAAAAGCAGGAGGCCGACCTTGTCGCGGTTGCGAATGGCAGAGAAGGCAAGGACGCTGGCGACCTCCGCGGCGAGTTCGCGTTTGCTTTGGATGCGCGAACCGAATTTGCCCGAGGCGCTGACATCGACGGCGAGAAGGATGGTGAGTTCGCGCTCCTCGCGCAGCTTTTTGATGAAGGGCGTGCCGGTGCGGGCGGTGACATTCCAGTCGATGAGGCGCACTTCGTCGCCGGGCGTGTATTCGCGGACTTCGTCGAAATCCATGCCACGGCCCTTGAAGACGGAATGGTATTCGCCGGCCAGTGCATCAGTGACGAGCCGCCGCGTGCGCAACTCGACCTGTCGCACTTTTTTCAGGATTTCTCGGGTCGAGGCGGAGTCCATTGGAAAGGTAAAAAGGTGAAGGGTAAAAGGAAAAAGTCATGAAGGAAAACCCTCATACCTTTACCTTTTAACCTTTCACTTTCATGGCACAGGCAGGCTATCCAAAATCTTTTGCACGATGTCGCGCGAGGAGAGATTTTCCGCCTCGGCTTCGTAGGTGACGGTCACGCGATGCTGCAGCACATCGAAGGCGATTTCCTTCACGTCCTGCGGCGTGACGTAGGCGCGGCCGTCGAGGAAAGCCAGCGCGCGCGCGGCGAGGGTCATGGCGATGGTGGCGCGGGGTGAGGCGCCGTACTGAATCCAGCCGGGGAAATCGAGTTTGTAGGCCTTCGGATCGCGGGTGGCGATGACCACATCGACGATGTAATCCCGGACCTTGTCATCGACGTGGATGAGGTCGACGACTTGACGCGCCTGGAGGATTTGCTCGGGCGTAACCACTGGCTGCACGGCGAGATTCGGCGAGGTGGTGGCCATCGAATCGAGGATGCTGCGTTCCTCGGTGCGGCTTGGATAGGTCACCACGATCTTGAGCATGAAGCGGTCGACCTGCGCTTCGGGGAGGGGATAGGTGCCTTCCTGCTCGACCGGGTTTTGCGTGGCCATGACGAGAAAAGGCTCGGGCAATTCGTAGGTGTTCTCGCCCAGCGTGACCTGTCGTTCCTGCATCGCTTCGAGCAGGGCGCTTTGCACCTTGGCGGGGGCGCGGTTGATTTCATCGGCGAGGACGAAGTTGGCGAAGATCGGGCCGACCTTGGGATTAAAAGTGCCGTCGCGCGGGTTGTAGATTTGCGTGCCGACAATGTCCGCCGGGAGCATGTCGGGCGTGAATTGGATGCGCTGGAAGCGGACCTGCACCGCGGCGGCGAGCGTGCGCAGCGCGAGCGTCTTGGCGAGGCCGGGCACGCCTTCGAGCAAAACATGGCCGTTGGCAATCAGCGCGATGAGGAGCCGGTCGATGAGATATTTCTGCCCGACGATGACGCGGCTGATTTCCTGCCGCAATGGTTGGACCCAGGCGCCGGCTTCCTTGACCGCCTCGGTGGTGCCGGCCAGCGTGGCATGGCCGTAGGCGATGGCGCGGGCTTGCTCGGTGCCGGGCACGGGCGGCAGGCCGGAGGTGATGGCATTCGAGGCGAAAACGGGTGCGGCATCCATCAGATTGTTATGAGCGGAAAAGCACGGCAGGACGAGGCAAATACCGGCGTATTACGAAGACTTAAGGTTGGGAAGCGGCTGGGTCGCAAAATGATTATCGACGGGGGCCGTCGACAGCCACTCGGCCTGGGAGGTGACCAGCATTTGGGTGACGGTCTCGAGATAGGTCAGCGAGGAGTGGTTGACCCGGCGCCACATGCTGGCGAGCGGTTGGGGTCGCTTGGCCATTAACTCCCAGATGCGCTCGGCCAGGGCCTGATTTTCCGGCTCGGTCCAGTTCAGCAGGGGAGTCATGCGCTGGAGCTGGCCCTGCATGAGGCGGAGCGATTCCGGCAAAGCCTGATACCTGTCCCGGCGCTCACAGCCTTGCATCAGCAGGTCGGTGCTGGCCATGGCGATACTGTTTTGCTCGGTGACGGGGAAAGTCGATTGCTCCTTGGCGCGGAAAGTGAAAGTGCCGTCCGTGGCCGATTGCACGAAGCCCTCCCAGGCTGCCTCAATTCCCTCCAGGTGGACGAAGCGCGCCTGCTCGGCCCGGCCCTCGCGAAAGAAGAAGCTGCCGACGAGTTCGTTGGCGGAATTATTGATGTGAAGTTCCCCGGTGCGCCCCATGCTGGTGATGGCCTGGAAAATGGTGAGCAGGTCGAAGTGGCGCAGGTTTCCCGTCAGATCGAGATCGTAAACTTTCAGGTGCGCCTCGGTGGAGGTTTTGTGGAGGCGCTTGGCCAGGTTGCGGCTGAAGTAAGCGCCCATCTTCGGGACCTTTTCGAGCAGGTTGATGAACGCCAGCTTTTCGATCTGGAGAAGCTCGGTCGGCTCAAGCGCACGCACGGCGGCGAGACGCGGCTGGCCGGTCAGCACGGCAAGATCACCGAAGAAATCGCCACGGCCCATGACGCCCACGGAGCGGGTCTGCTGGCCGTCCGGGCTTTGGGTCAGCGCCTCAACCACGCCGGATGAAACGATGTAAATCGCATTGGCGGGGTCTCCCTGGGCGTAGACCATTTCGTTTGGCTGCACTTTCTTCTTGGTGCATACCCCTTCGATTTGCAGACGGCTGCCCGCATCAAGAAAACCGAGCAGCGTGAAGAAATTGGACTCGAAGTTGGATTCCATGGCCGGTCTAGGTGAGGGGGATCATTTTGCGCTGGTGCTTTTCGTACGAGGCAACTTCCGTGATGCCCATCTTGCGCAGCAGCTCGGAGAGCCGCCCGTACTCCTCCCCCAATTGTGCATGAGAATGGGCATCGCTGGCGAGGGTAAACGGTATGCCCAATTCCTGGGCGGCGCGGATGAGGTCAACGTGGGGATATTGCTCGCCAACCGGTTTGCGCCAGCCCGCTGTGCTGATCTCGATGGCGAGGTTTTCGCGCCGGATGCGTTCGAGCAGCGACTGAAAATGGGGCAGAAGGCCGCCGCCTGGCTGCCAGACACCATGGATTTTGATGAGGTCGAGATGGGCGAGGCAATCGATGCCGCCGCGATCGATCATGCCATTGAGCTCCGCGATGTAGTTCGCGCATTCGGCGGGCATGTCGCGCTGGGCGAACTCTTCCTTGCGCGTGACCTGGTCAAACATTTCAGTCTCGGGCGGCAGATAGTGGGCGGAGCCGAGAACGAAATCGAGTTTTCCCCAATTCTTTTCGACCCACGCACGGCCGGCTATTCCGGTAACCGGATCATTGTCGAGTTCGATTCCGGCGAGAAATTTCAGGTCGGGATTGGCCTCGCGCAGCTTGTCGATTTCGTCGAAGTTAACGCCCTCAAGATAACGGTCGTGATCGGTGAAGGCGACTTCCTTCAGTCCACGTTGCCGCGCCGCGTCGGCCCAGGGCTGCAGAAGCTCGGGAGAGTAAGGCTTGATGCTGTGGGCCTGGGGGTGGTTGTGATAATCAATGGGGAGGGGCATAAATTCAGGTTAAGATTAGCCACAAAAGAACGCAAAGAACGCAAAAAAGAACGGGCGACCAGCCTTCTTTGCATTACTGAATTTTTTTAGTGGGGGGGAGGGGGGCATGGGGATGTTCCGTTATGATGTGGTATGAAGTGGTATGGGAGGTCATTTCGATAGAGTTTGGTTCGGGAGAAGATCAAAGTTGTAGAAATCATAAGGCTGCTATTTTGCGGCGTTTCGATGAAACGCGGTAGGCTTAGAAAGCTTAAAAAGCTTATACGGCCTAAAATTATAAGCTTTTTAGGCTATGTAAGAGAGGGGGGAGGAAAAGACGCCAATTGTGCCAGCTCTTTTGCCTGCGCGAGGATCAACGCGACCGCCGCTGGGACAGCGGCGGCTACCTAAAATGCCCCGGAGCTTGCTCCAGGGTAATTTACGGTTGTGGCTTACCGAATGTGCTCGGCGGCGGAAAGATTTTATCGCCGGGCTTGATGCCGTTGAGCGCGAACCAGTGGAGATTGGTTTCCAGGGCATAGGCGACCTGGTCGCTGTCGCTGCGGGTGCGCGGAAGCTGGTCGTCGGGGACGTTGGGATCGGCGGGTTGCATGTCATGGATTTCGAGGATGGTGCCATCCTTGCCGATGAAGGCGACGGAAAGTGGAATCAGCGTGTTCTTCATCCAAAAATCGGCGCGACCGAAAGGAAGAATAAAAATCATGCCTTCGTTGTCGCCCAGCGAAGTGCGAAACATCAGGCCTCTCTCCTCCTGCGCGGGACTGGCGGCAATCTGGGTGGTCAGGGAAGCGTTGTCGATGCGGAGGGTGACTTTCGCCATTGTGCCGACGTCGTCATTCGGGTTCGTTTGCGCCCGGCAAAGAAGCAGAGGCGTCAGGCAAAGGCCGAGTAGAAGGGCGAGGAGTTGGAGCGATTTCATGGGTAAAACAAGGGCTCTATTCATAGCGCAAAGCTCGCGCCGGTGCGAGCGTTGCCGCGCTCACGGCGGGAATCAGCGCGGCGAGGACGCAAATCACCATGGCGGCGATATCGATGAAGACGATCTGGGTGTAGTTGACAACGGCGGGAATGGCGGGCAGCCCATAAACGTCAGCCGAGAAGACCTGGATGTGGAAAGCGAAGAGGAGAAAATCGCGGATGACGTTCAGATAATGGAGAATCAGCAGGCCGAGCGCGGTGCCGCTGATCGCGCCGACCACGCCGACGACGGTGCCGTGGAAAAGGAACACGCCGCAGACCTGCGTGTCGTTCGCGCCGAGCGCCTTCATCAGGCCGATTTCGCGCGATTTCTGGACGGTCACCGTGATGAGCGTGCTGCAAAGCCCGAAAGCCGCGACCATGAGAATGAGGCAAAGGATGCAGGCCATGACGACGCGCTCGATGCCAACGGCGTTGAAGAGGTCGCGATTGTCATCCATCCAGGTGCGGGCATAGAGCGAGGGCGGCAAAACCTTGTTCAAGCGGTCCTTGATGTCCTCGGCCTGGTCGGGGTCCTTGACGCGCACGGCAATGCCGTGAACGGCGTCCGTCATGCCCCAGATGCGTTGCGCTGTCGCGGTCGAGACGAGAAGATAATTGAGATCGTAATCGAATTGGCCGGTGGCAAAGACGCCGCGAATAATCAACTCCTCCGGAAAATGGGTGACGGGATTCTTGTCGTTGCGATGCAGAAAATCGCTTACCTGCTGCGCTCCGAAAATCGTGATCTTATCGCCGGGAAACGCACCGTTTCGCTTGCTCCATTCCTTGCCGACAATGACCGAGTCGTCGCGCAATTCCCAATCGCCCATGATGAGATATTTCTTGAGCGGCAAAACCGGATCGTCGCCATCCACCGGGACGCTTTTGATGAAGGCGGGAGTCATTTCGCCACTGTGTTCGACCAGGACCGGTCCGCGAATGATGGTGGCGGCGGCCACGACGTCGGGTTGTTTTTGGATGAGGTCGACAAGCTTGTCGTAATCGTAAAGCACGGAGCCATCAGCCATCGCGACGGTGAGGTGGGCGTTAAAGCCGATGATTTTTTCGGTGAGCTGTTGCTGAAATCCGGCCATGACGGAAAGCACGACGATGAGCGCGCCGACGCCGAGGGTTACGCCGAGGAAGGAGAGCACGGTGATGACCGAGACAAAGGTGCGGCGCGGGCGCAGGTAGCGCAACGCGAGAAACAGTTCCACCGGCAATTCCATTTCGGCAACGTAGCCACAAAAGAACACAAAGAACGCAAAAAATGAATTGAAGAACAGCCCTCTTTGCTTTGCTGGAGCCCTTTAACAGGAAAACATGAAATACATGAACTGAAGAAGGCAGGGTGGGCACTACCTTTATTTGAGATTCCCCTGCCTTCTTTTGCGGCTACCTCCCAAAATACTTCAGCACGCCTTTTTCCACGGCGGAGGCATATTCGCGATAGATGCTCGGCACGCTCTGGCCCTGGATGGTCCGCAGGCCGAGATAATCCCCGGCGATGATCCGGTAATAGGCGTCGCGGGCGTTCATGTAGGGGCCTTCGCAGTAGATGACCGGCCCGTGGTAGATGCGATTGGCGAGCAGATCGCGGGCATAGACGCTCGGCACGTCGGTGACGTGGTGGGCGAAATAGGTGCCGGGGTAATCCTCGGGCGGGTACTTGAGCGTATCGAGCATGCTCTGGCCGACGAGGGCGCAGCCGCGCTCTTCCTGAACCGCGGTGCGATCGAGTAGTTTTCTCAGCAGGTCGTACTTATAGTCGTCGTAAACGAGCTCTGATTTTTCGTACGCGCCGTTGGTGAAGATGACGAGGCGGCTGTGATCGCAGAGCGTTGGATGATTGGGATCGCCCCAGTCGTCGGCATTATAATGGACGCAGATGGTCAGGTCGGGGTGCTGCGGGTTGACCACATCGCCGCGCGCGCGGATTTCCGCCACGCGATAAAAGAGAAGGGCCGCTTCGTTGTCGATTCGCTCTTCCGTCGCGGCCTCGCTGCTGTGATGGAAAACGCGGGGCATCGGGATGCCGAAGATAAACGACGGGGTATAGCCGGAACTGCGCGAACTGTGATCCGGCAACGCCAGCGCGGCGATGGCTTCGCGATGCAGGTCGTCGGGACGCAGGTGGGTGACCGGCTCGAAATCGTGCTTGGCCCAGATGATTTGCGCGCCGTCGGCCTCGAGCCGCTCGGCCAGGCGTTCGCAGGTGATGAGATTGAGCTTGGCCTCCTCGACGGGCGGATCGTCGCCGAGCTTGAAGTAGCGCGCTTCGAGAATGGCCCAGTCGCCGCCGATATGGCCGGGATCAAGCGCGATCTTGATTCCCTTGAGCGGCTGGGCCGGATCTTTGGAAGTCGCCTGCGTTTGGTAATGATAAGGCAATGGCGCGCAGGCGCTCTCGCTGGCGGCAAAGCGGAGAGTGAAGAGGGGATGCTTCTTGCCGGTATCGGAGTAGATGATCACGCGGTTATCGTCGATGTCGGCATAATTCCAAAACGCGCCGTCGATGGAGTAGACCTGGTCGATAAGGCGGGAAAACTCCCCGCGCGAGATGGTTTGCTGGTAGGCTTGAAGCGCGTTCCAGTCCGGCGCGGGAGCGAGGGGCGAGAGTTGGCCCGCCCGAATCGTCGAGGTGCAGAGAATCATTCCAAGCGCCGCCCAAACGAGAAGACAAACGGAACGGCGTAATGGCATTGGATCAAGAAAAACCGAAGCGCGCCCGAAAGCAAGCCGCTAAGTGGCACCTTGCAAAGTCGTCACAAATCGCGGCTTGTCGGCGGCCCTTGGACTTCGCATGATGGCACGATGACCTTTTCTCTTCCCGTCGTCCCTTTTAGGAGCCTGGCCGCGTTATGATGAAGTTTCTTCGCAGCCAGTCGCAGACCGTCCTGGTGGTAGTTCTGGGTGTCATTGGGCTCGGCTTTCTCTTTTACGGAAACTCCGGCAACTTTCTCACGACCGGGGTTGCTCGCACCAGTACCGATTACGGACGCATCGATGGCGAGGATCTCTCCGTCGCGCAATTGACCGACGCCGTCCGCAATACCCGCTATTCGCTGATCATCCATGGCCAGGCTCAGCAGTTGAAGCAACCGGGTTCCGGCGTGCAGGTGGCCGAGGAAGCCTGGCGCCAGCTTTTGCTTCAGCACGAGGCAGAGCGTTTGCACGTCATTATCAGCGATCAGGAACTGGTGAGTTATATCCAGAGTCTGCCGGTCTTCCAAAAGGATGGCGTCTACAGCCCCGACGTTTACGAGCAGCGCATGTCGGAGTTGAAAGATCTGCTGCATATCACCGCCGATTCGGGCACGGACCCGATCGCGAGCACCAAGGCGGTTTTTGAAACCGTGCTGCGCAACGATCTCAGCAGCAACGCGGTGAGCAAGGCGCTTTTTTCCAGCATCCGCAGTTCGGCCCACGATGTTTCCACTCAATACGAGAAATTCTACGGGCCGGCGACGGTCAGCGTGGTTACGGTTGCCCCGAAATCGTTTGCCGCAACGCAGCAGGTGACCCCGGCGGACATCGCGGCGGAGTACAAGGCCCATCCCGAAAATCCCGGCTATCGCACGAAGGAGCAGCGGAAGGTCGACTACGTCCTCCTACTTCTTACCCCCGACCAAGCCAAATTGCCCGATCCGCAAAAGGCCGCTGCGAAGGATGCGCTGGGACAAAAAGCGCTCGATTTCGCGCTGGCCTTCCAACCCGAGCCGTCGGTGACGGGCGACACCACCACGCCGCCACCCGATTTCATGGCCGAAGCGACCAAGCGCGGACTTAATCCGGCCACGACGGACTTCTTCGCCGCCGATACGCCGCCCGCGAATCTGCCGCCCAGCCCCGCTTTCAACAACGCCGCCTTCTCGCTTTCCAAGGACAATGCCATCAGCAAGGTGGTTGAACTCGACAACGGTGTCGCCGTGCTGCACCTGAATGCGATTCAACCGAGCGAGCTGCGGCCGTTAAGCGAAGTTCAGGCTGACATTCAGAATAAACTTCAGCAGTCCAAGGCCACGCAACAAGCGCAAATCACGGCACAACTTGATGCCGCCCTGCTCAAGGCCGCCGTAGCCAAAGGCACTGACTTCAAGGCGGCCGCGACAGGGTTGAAATTGACCGTGGATACGCTTCCGGCGTTTGTGCCGATCAAGGCACCGTCGACAGATCAACGGCTCCAGACGATTGCTTATGCGGTGACGTCACTCAAGCCCGGTGAGGTTTCGAAGCCGGTGCCGGTGCAGTTGGACGGTACGACGTTGATCATTCACCTCGACAGTCGCGCGCCGGCCGATCCCGCCGGCCTGGCTGATTTTGAAGCGCGCTTCCGCAACTCGCAGGATGAGCAATTGCGATCGATGGTCTATGTCGATTGGGCGAACTGGAAGAGCAAGCAACCCGACACGCACAAGCCGCCCGATCTGGATGCTTACGGCTCCGTGGATTAGCTCCTGCGGGCGGTTGTTCCGTCTAGCGGCTAAACCCACCCAGAGGCGAGAAATAGACGGGGCCGAGATCGGCCAGGGCGGCCTTTACTTCGTCGGTGGCGGGACCATAGACGTGAAAGCGCGTCGGATAGCAGGCTTGCATGAACCGCGTTGCAAAGGCCCCGAACGAATGAACGTGCGCCAGCAAGGCCTCGGCATTTTGATAGCGCTCGTAGATGTGGCAGATGGTCTCGTCTTCGCTCAGGTTCCACTCGTAACCGAGGGTGCCCGGCTCCGATTGTGTCTTCGCGATCAGGTCGCGCGCCACGGAACGGAAATCGTCCAGCTTTCCCGGATGGATGGCGACTTGGAGAATCCAGTAGATGTTTTCGCTCATGATTTTGGAAATAATGGTGGCGATCGGAATCAGTCAGGGTGAGGACGGGCAGGCACGCCTGACGTCGACCCTCCAGATTACAAGAGGCTCTTCGCGGTGGCGAGGACGTGTTCGGCGGTGAGGCCGTATTCCTTGAGAATCCGTTCGTAGGGAGCCGAGGCGCCGAACTTGTCAACGCCGACGAACTTGCCGCTCGTAGTCGTGTAGCGTTCCCAGCCTTGGTGGATGCCCGCTTCGACCGCGACACGCTTGGTCACGCTGGGAGGCAGCACGCTGTCCCTATATTCCTGCGATTGCGCCTCGAAGAGCGCCCAGCTCGGCAGCGAGACGACACGCGCCGCCTTGCCTTCCTCGCCGAGCTTCTGCGCGGCGGCATAGGCGAGCTGCGTTTCGGAACCGGTGCCGATGAGAATGATTTCCGGTGTTGTTCCGGGCTTGGATTCCCAGAGCGTGTAACCGCCTTTGAGGACACCCGAGGCCGGAGCCGTCTTGGTCCGGTCGAAAACGGGAATGTTCTGGCGGGTCAGCATGATCGTGCTGGTCTGGGTCTTGTGCTCCAGGGCGGCAATCCAGGCGTAGCCCGCTTCGTTCGCGTCGCTCGGGCGCAGATCGATGATGCCGGGAATGGCGCGGAGCGTTGCGAGATGCTCGACCGGTTCGTGGGTGGGACCGTCTTCGCCGACGCAGATGGAATCATGCGTAAAGATGTAGATGGTCTGGATGCCGCTCAACGAGGCGAGCCGGATCGGCGGGCGCATGTAATCGGTGAAGACGAAGAAGGTCGAGCCGAAGGGAATGAGGCCGCCGTAATAACCAAGGCCCGCGCAAATCGTGCCCATGCCGTGTTCGCGGATGCCGAAGTGGAGATTGCGTCCGCCGTAGTTGCCCTTTTCAAAGGAGCCAAACTCCTTGATCCACGTTTTGGTGGAGGGGGCGAGGTCAGCCGATCCGCCGATGAGATTGGGTACCGCGCCGAAGAGGACCTTGAGAATTTCGCCGCCGGCGTTGCGCGTCGCGATGGCCTTTTCCGGCCCGTACTTGGGCAGGAGCGAGGCGAGATCGGCGGGGAGTTTTTTGGCGAGGAAATCGGCCCAGAGCTGCGCTTTTTCGGGATTCTTTGCGGCATAGCCGGCGAAGAGCGTGTTCCAGTCGGCTTCCTCCTTGGCCCAGACTTTCCGCTTCCCGGCGAAGAATTCTTTGACCCGCTCCGGGACGAGGAATTGCGCGTCTTCAGGCCAGCCGAGGTTGCGCTTGGTGGCGGCGACTTCCTCCACGCCGAACGCGTCGGAATGGGCCTTGGGTGTGCCCTGAAGCTTGGGTGATCCATGGCCGATGATGGTCTTGCCGATGATGATGGTGGGCTGGCCCTTGGTGGCAGCGGCTTCCTTGAGTGCGGCGTCGATTTGCGTCTGGTCGTTGCCATTGATGGAAATGACGTGCCAGTGATAACCCGCAAAGCGCAAGGCGACATCGTCGCTGTAGGAGAGCTTGGTGTAGCCCTCGATGGAGACGCTGTTGTCGTCGTAGAACCAGACCAGGTTGTCGAGGCCGAGATGGCCGGCGAGCGCGGCCGCTTCGTGCGAGATGCCTTCCTCGAGATCGCCGTCGGAAACGATGGTGTAGACTTTGTGGTCGGAGACGGGGAACTCCGGCGTGTTGAACGTCGCGGCGAAAAATTTCTGGCCGATGGCAAGGCCGACGGAATTGCCGGTGCCCTGGCCGAGCGGGCCGGTGGTGACTTCAACGCCCTCGGTTTCGTGGCTTTCCGGATGGCCGGGAGTGAGGCTGCCCCATTGGCGGAAGTTCTTGAGCTGGTCGAGCGTCATCTTCTCGAAGCCGGTGAGATGCAGCAGCGAGTAGATCAACATCGAGCCGTGACCGGCGGAAAGAACGAAGCGGTCGCGATTGGCCCAGTGAGGATTGGCCGGGTTGAACTTGAGATACTTGGTCCAGAGAACAAAGGCGAAATCGGCGCAGCCCATGGGCAGGCCGCAGTGGCCGCTATTCGCTTTTTGCACCGCATCGACGGTCAGCGTCGCGATGGTCTTGGGGACGAGTGATTCGATGGGTTCGGTGGCGAAGTGGGCAGGTTCCTGGCTCATAAGTGTTGGCCAAAGTAGCTTGGCGTATGCCAGATGTCTAGGCGCGACGCGTGACGAATTTTAGACAAGATCAGACAGGAGGAACATGAAAGACATGAACCAATCTTAAGATGAAGGAGGTTTCGCATTCATGTAATTCATGTCTCTCCTGTCTAAAATCGGTTTGCCTTCAAAATCCTGTTAATCCTGTCAAATTCAGCGTTTTTACCACGGGATTTCCCCGTTTTCGCCGAGGAACTGGTCGGTGGTCGCAGGCGGGACGTCCGTAACCATCCGGACGATGTTTTTGCCACCCTGCTCGAGAGAGAGATTCGCGCTTTTGCCTCCCATATCGGTGCGGACCCAGCCGGGCGAGGCAGCGATGACGCTGATGCCGCGAGGTTTAAGCGCATCGGCCAGTTTTCGCGAGGCGGCGTTGAGCGCGGCCTTGGAAATGCCGTAGCCGGCCCAGCCATCGGTCATGTCGCTGACCGATCCAAGCCGGCTGCTGACGTTGACGACGCGGGAGGGTTTGCCGGCTTCCAGAAGTGGCAAAAGGGCCTGGGTGAGCAGGACCGGGCCGATCACGTTGGTGATAAATGTTGTGCGCAGGTCGTCGGCCTTGGCGTCGAGGATGGTGCCCTGCCAGGTGTCGAGGATGGCGGCATTATTGATGAGGGCATGGAGCGCCTTGATCCGCTGTTTGAGTTCACGCGCCGCCTGCAGGATGCTTTGCTCGTCCGCGGTGTCGAGGAGCAGGAACTCGACCTTGAGGCCTTCGGAAACAAGTTCCTTCACGGCTTTTTCGCCCCGCTCGGCGGATCGAGCGCTGAGGATAACGTGATGACCCAGGCGGGCAAGCTGACGACACGCTTCGAAGCCGATGCCCTTGTTAGCTCCGGTGACGAGGATGGTTTTTGGTGATGTGCTCATAAAAGGTGAGGTGAAAGGTAGACCGGGTTTGGAGTGCGTGCATGAGTTTTTTGTAAGGCTCCATGCCCTCGACAAGCCGGTTCGGTCGATTACAGTAGTTAAAGCTATTACCGCTTTGAGTGGGTAATACCTCCCTATATGAGTGATGCATCGGTGTCGACGGTAGACCAAGTCATTGCTCCACCGTCCGCGCCTGAAGTGTTGGTGGAGGAAGCGGGCAAAGCCGCGCAAAATCTTTGGTGGGACGACCGCGACGACTCGCTCTGGTGGACGGATGTCGAGGGGGGTACTCTCTACCGGCTGAATTTAAGAACAAAGATCCAAAGCGCGATCTACGAAGGCCCAACCGTCGGCGCGTTCATCCCGCAGGAAGATCATAGCTGGGTGCTCTTCCGCGAGAAGGACATCGCCCTGCTCGATTTTGAGAGTCATTCGCAGGTGGTCCCGCTGATTGAAAATGTGCGGGTGGACGGCGACCGTTTCAACAAGGCGATTGCCGACGCCAGCGGACGTGTCCTGGTCGGCACCATGCGCCATGGCCGACCGAACGGCGCGGGCATCTATCGGCTCGATCCCAACGGAACGCTGGTCAAGCTTCTGGGCGGCACCGGAGAAACGACGGGCATGGGATGGAACGCGAAGGGTGATGCTCTTTACTGGTGTTGTGGTACGACGCGGACGATTTGCCGTTGCAAATACGATGACAAACGAGGGGCGCTGACCAATCGGCAGGTTTTTCACGAATGCATGCCGGAGGAGGGAACGCCGGCGGGGCTGGCCCTCGATGTCGAGGGGACGCTTTGGTCGGCCCGGCGGAATGCCGGGGTGATCTTGAAGATTGGAGAGAATCGGCGCCTGATGGGGCAGGTGACTTTCCCGGCGAAGCATGTGACCTCGCTCGCCTTCGGCGGAGCCGATCACCGGACGGTGTTCGTCGCCGCGATTGTGGAGGATGGGCATTCCAAAATCTTCACGCTCCAGTCTCCCGTGGCCGGTACCATGCTGCGTAGGGCGAAGATCGAGCGGGTGAAATCATGATCGCTGGCTTTTCGGATCGTAGTAGGTTGCCATAAATCGTCCGGGCGATAACATCCGGCTGATCAATGAACAGGATAAGCGAATCTCTCCGGATTTTATTGTGGAGCTATGTATTTATCTTTGTCGTCTTTTGCGAATCGTCCTCAAGGAGCGGGTAGTTATCGTCATCAATCGAGATAATGATATCCGCGCCTGATGCGTAGGCCTGTAGATAGCCGATATTGCGGCGATAGTCGCTGTTCCAGAGGCTCAAATAGGATCCATTCCGATCTTGGCCAGATAGGCATCCTGTTCCGCTAGAGTGGGAATCGTAATCGAGAGCCCCTGCTGGCGAAGCGTCTGCGCTAGATCGTAGAGTGACTGCGGTGTTTTCTTCTCGGCGATAACATAGAAATGCGCCTGGGATAAACGGTCGTATTTCTTCAGGTTATCGTAATATTCCTGCAGAAAGCCGCCGCTGTGAATGGTTGTGACCACAACGGCGGCGGAGAAGTTGCCTTGATAAGCACTCATAATATCGGGTTTGAAAGCTGTTGGACTATGGGGCCGGTTGTTTCAGAAAAGTTGAGCTATTGGAAAAGAGCGCACTGTAAACGGTCTTAAAATAGAGGAAATTACGCCACCAGGGGTTTTGAGACTCGCCTTCCTGGCGTGGAACCCACGACGTCGAAATTTCCCAGACGGGAACGCCCAGACGAATCGGTTTAAGGATCGTCTCGAGAAAAAAGGGATGCCGCAGTTCCACCCAATTGATGGACTTCACGACTTCATAGGGAAACAGGCGGTAGCCAAAAGTCCAGTCGGTCAAGTCCACCCAAAACGCCAGGCGCATCAGCTTCTGGAAAATGTAGTTCAGAACGTATTTGACGGGATTATACCCCTTGCCGAACTTGCCCTGCCTGGTCCAGCGCGACGTGCAAATGATGCAATTAGGCCGTTCTTTGGCGGCGGCGATCATATGCACGATGGAGTGTGGGTCCGTCTCCAGATCACTCGCCATCATGATGACATGGCTTCCACGGGCAATATCGAAAGCATCTCGATATGCCCCGCCCGCAAAACCGCGCGTTTGAAATAAAAGCGTGAACGGAACCCGCGCCTCTTTTTTCAGTTCCTGGCATATCTGGAGACACTCCGGTGTGGTTTTTTTCTTGGAAGCGGCCACGATGATCTCGGCGATGTCATTCATGTCGCAGGTTTCGTAAATGATTTCTACGGTTTTGCGCAGGGAAAACGTTTCATTGATGGCCGCGCTGATGATGGAAACATTCCGGAAGGCTGTGGAAATGGGCAGCTTAGGATTCAATTCAAAGGCACAGTTGTGGATTTTACAATGGGCCTCCGGGCACTGGGGAAGCCTCCTAAAGCAATCACTTCTAGCCGCTGTTGAGTTTGAGCGTCAACCGAAAACAGGCTGGTTGCAATTTGCGATTTTCCCAATTAAAGACCATTCCAATAATCAAGTCGTCTCGGGAACAACCTGCGCCGCTTCGCCAATGGGTTGATAGAGGAGGGTATCGACGATGGTCGCCGCCGCGTGGGGGCGGCCATAGGCGCGAGCTTTATCGCGCATGGCGGCGAGTTGCTCGGGATGATCGAGAAGGCCATCAATTTTGTAAGCGAGCGTGGTGAACTCGTTGCATTTGAGGGCGATTCCTTTTTCCAGCAGATGATCGCTGTTGCGTTCTTCCTGGCCGGGGATGGGCGCGACGATGATCATCGGCAGGGCGGAGGCAAGAGCTTCCGCCGTGGTTAGCCCGCCCGGCTTGCCGATGAAGAGATCGGACATCTGCATCCAGCGATGCATTTCGTCGGTATAGCCCAGGACGCGGAAGGTCAATCCGGGATGAGCGGCCTCGATGGCGCGGGCCTGTTTTTCCATGCCCGCCTGCATCTCGGTATTCTTGCCGCAGATGACGATGGCCTGGGCGGGGTGGCGCAGGCGGGCCAAACCGTCGAGCACACCGGCGGCCGGGCTGACCCCGAGCGCACCGCCGGAAATGAGAAAGAGCGGGCGGTCCAGGTCGAATCCTGCTTCGCGGCGCATCTCGTCGCGATTGCCAAACTTCCCGAATGCCGGGTCGATCGGGATGCCGCTGACCGTGATGTGGTCACCGGGCAGTCCGAGGTTTTCGAGGTGGATTTTGCTTTCTTCCAGCGCGACAAAGTAACGATGGAAAGTGCGGCAGAGCCACATGGCATGCACATCGAGGTCGGTGACGACGATGGAAAGCCGCGCATCGAGTTTCTTCTTGGTGATCAGGTAGGAGATGATTTCTGACGGCAGAAAATGGGTGCAGACCGTGATGTCGGGCTTGAACCGGGCAATGAAGCGCTCGAGCGGGCCGGTATTGAGGCGGTCGAGCATGAGGCGCATGCGGTCGGTCTTCCATGGCTCGTCGGTGCTGTTGTAGACAATGCCCAGGATGGTCGGCGCGCGCTGGACGAGCTGGATATAGAGCTTGGAATAAAAATCGCGAAAGAGCCGGTTGGTGAAGCGCAGCGCATCGACATTGCGGACTTCGCCGACATCGGGACGCTCCCGAAACACCTTTTCCAAGGCCTCGGCGGCGCGGACATGGCCAGTCCCCGCGCTGGCGGAAAGGATCAGGACCTTGCGGCCATTCGGGTTGGGTGAAGGCTGAATTTTCAGGGCACCGGCAACTTTCTTGGTGCGAAGAAACCGGTTTTTGAAATCGGCCACGCCTCTCGAAAAGGAACTTTCAATCTTAACTTTGGGCAGATCCACAGGAGGAAAGGTAGACGATTTTACGAAGAGTGGGAGGAGAAGTTTACTGCGAGGCGATCCGGTTGCAAAAGTCGCGCCGGCGGAAGCAAATCAATGAAGCGACTTTTTCAATCCGCCAATGAAGAGGCAATGGACGCCGCCGAACTGGAGACTGTCCTGCACGCCGAGCCATCGTTCCTTGATCGGCTGGCCCGCGACATAGGTGCCGTTGGTGGAACCAAGATCGACCAGGAAGACGCCGCTGCGGGAATATTCGAGGCTGGCGTGGCGCTGCGAAATTGTCGGATCGTTGATCACGATGTCGTTGGCGGTCGAACGCCCCACGTAGGCGAGGCCGGGCCGGATTGGGAAGGTCTTGATCTCGGTGCCGAGCGTGATGCGCAAATAGGGGTTGGTTGGGGCGAGGCGGATCGGCTGCGTCGAGCTGTTTTCGGTATCGGCTCCCTGCTCGTCGCGAACGCGGGCCGCTTCGCAAAGCACTTCCATGTACGAGGTCTCGATGGTGCGGCGCTGGGCCTTTTCGCCCACGAGGAACTCGGTTTGAGGATCGGTCAGGTTGATTAGTGCCACGGCTGCTTCCATGCCGGAGCGCAGGCCGAACTGGGCGTCGACGATTTCACCCTCAACCATGTTGATGCGCGCGGGTGGCGCCACATTTGTGATGTAAATTTCTCCGGTCTTACGTCCGAGACCAAAAGCTTGGATTTGTTCCGCAATGCTCAGGAGATTTCCCAGCTTGACGGTATCCCTGCGTAAATCTTGGGGCATTTTGATACCTTAGCTTATAATGAGATTGTGGTCGAGTTTTTCTACGCCTTGGAACCAGTTACCAGCCTGAACAAAGATCGGGTTTTGCACGAGGAATTTTGTCGGTTCTTAGCCGCTATCCCATATATATCGTAACATGTCCGGAAAACTTTACGTCGTTTCCACGCCAATCGGCAATCTCGAGGATATTTCAGCCCGGGCCTTGAGGGTGCTCCGGGAGGTCGACTTGGTCGCGGCGGAGGACACCCGGCATACAGGGCATCTCCTAACCCGTTTCGAGATAAGGAAGCAGTTGATCAGCTATCACCAGTTCAGCGAGGCGAAACGGACGGCCGAGTTTCTGGAAAAATTCGCGCAGGGACAATCCATCGCGCTGGTTTCCGACGCGGGCCTGCCGGGCGTGAGCGATCCGGGCGAGCGGCTAATTCGCGCCGCGGTGGAGGCAGGCGTGCCGGTCGAGGTCGTGCCCGGCCCCTCCGCGCCGATGCTGGCGCTGGCCGGTTCGGGCTTTCCCATGGTGCCGTTTTATTTCGGCGGCTTTCTTCCGGTCAAAAGTGGACAACGCCGCAAGGAGCTGCTGGCTGCCGCCGCGCGCGGTTGCACGAGCATTTACTTTGAATCGCCCTACCGCGTCGTACGAATGCTGGAGGATGCCGTGGCCGAAATCCCGCAGGCACATCTTTGCCTTGCACGGGAATTGACGAAGAAATTCGAGGAGTACCGGCGTGGCACGGCGGCGGAGTTGCTCGCCCACTTTCAGGCCCACGAGCCGCGCGGGGAGTTTTGCCTGGTGATTACGACTGAACACAGCAAATCGATCAAAACGGAGCAATCAGAGGAATGATGCGGCGACGTTGCTGGCGGTAGATGGTGAAGTCGCGGTCGAGGGTGAACACAGAGGAACCGGGATTATCCTCGGCCATGCAAACCAGACAGGCATCGGCGAAGGACATGGGGACGTTGTGGTAGGTATCCATCAGATCGAGGACTCGCGCGATGTTAGCCTGTGAGTCGAATGCAGAGACGATTCGTTCCTCCAACAGGAAGGTACCGAGTTGGCGGCTGCCACGAGAATTTTCCAAAAGATAAAAGGCCTCCGTCAAAACAGCGTCGCAGGTAACTAACGAATGGTCGAAACGACCGAGCTGATCGAGGGCCCAAGAGTGATGTTTTTCCCTTTTGTCGAGCATCGCATAGATAGGACCCGCATCGACAATCACTCCCGCCATTTGCCAAAGCCTTTCATGTACTTCGGATTGGTGGCCCTGTCTGTCTTTCCGCTGTCGAAACAACCCAATCCGTCTTTCATCAAGTCATAGAGGCTCGGCTTGTTCTTCTCCTTTTTCAGGCCCGCTTCCAGGAGCTGTCGGATGTATTGCGATTTTGAAACACGCCTCTTTGCGGCGATAGCTTTGAGTTGCGCATCCATCTGGGGAGGTAATTTCAGGCTGACGGTCATGCCCGAACGGTAATACCAAATGCTGCATTTGGCAATACCATTGCCCTCGTCTCAATCGGGGATGTCAGCGCGACAGTTCCTCGTGTCGTATGGCGCCCTGCCGCCGATTCCAGTAATTAATGCCTGCAATCAAAATAATGGCATAAGGCACAAAAATGATCGGACGGCTCTGCGGGAAAAGAAACAACGCTGTGAGAAACAGCCCAACAAAAACGAAACAAGCTATGCTCATCCAGATCACGAAACGTCGCTCACGCGGTCCCTTTGCGTTCTTGGAACTGAAATAAGCGCCCAGCAAGCCTCCAGCTAATCCGAGGGCAGAGCCGGCGATTCCACCAATAAGTCCAATACTCATGTTGTGCGTCTTGTAGATAGTCTATCCAATCAAAGCCAGCAAAATGCAGGTTAGCACAATATTCCCGAGTGAGATGGGGAGGATGCATTTCCAGCCGAGGCCCATGAGCTGGTCGTAACGGAAGCGGGGCAGTGTCCAGCGAATCCAGATGAAGAAGACGATGAAGAGGCACATCTTGAGCAGGAATACGACAGGAAAGACGAAAAGGCTCCATGCGCTGCTCTGCAGGGACAGGTACGAGTTCCAAGGCAGGCTCCAACCGCCGAGGAAGAGGGTCACCATGAGGCACGAGGCGACGATCATGGCCGCGTATTCACCGAGGAAAAAGAGCGCGAACTTCATCGCGGCATATTCGGTATGGTAACCTCCGACGAGTTCTGTTTCGCTCTCGGGCAAGTCGAATGGAAGTCGGTTTGTTTCGGCAAATGCGGAGACGAGGAAAATCAGAAACGAGAGGAGCATCGAAGGCCAGAGGATGAAACTCTTCCAGTCCCACGTCGTAAGGAGTGGAAATGCGGTCCAGCCATGATAAATCTGATAATCGACCACATCGGAGAGACGCAGGTTGCCCATGACGAGGAAGATGGGGATGACCGACAGGCCCATGGAGACTTCGTAGGAGATCATCTGCGCGCTGGAGCGGATGCCGCCGAGAAACGGGTATTTCGAGTTGGACGACCAGCCCGCGAGGACGATGCCGTAGACGCTGAGCGACGAGATCGCGAAGACCAGCAGCACCCCGATGCCGACGTCGGCAATGACGCCGGGCGAGTGCATCGTGTAGTTGAAAAAGGGAAGCGTGATCGGGTGCGAGCTGCCGAAGGGAATGACGCAGATGGTCAGCAGCGCGGGCACCATGGCCATCGCGGGTGCCAGCCAGAAATAAAGTTTGTTCACGTGCGCGGGCGTGAACTCCTCCTTGAGCATGAACTTGAGCGCGTCAGCCAGCGGCTGGCCGAGACCCCACCATGTCCACTTCGGCATGGTGAAAAGCCCGAGGATATTGACGCCGCTGAGTGGCACGCCCACGCGGTTCGGGCCGATGCGGTCCTGGATCGCCGCGCTGATCCGGCGCTCGGCCATGACGGTGTACGAGACCAGGCCAAGGATGACGTTAACCACGATGAAAATCTTGATGAGCGAGACGAAAACATCCGGCACCCAAAGAGGAACGCTCGGCGGCAAATCGGCGAAGATGAAAGGTGAGGTCATGGAATCAGGGATTTTTTGACGGAATTAACGGCCGGAATTTTTTAACAGGAAAACATAAAATCATGAAATACATGAAGAAGGCATGATGAGTGGACAGAACATGAGTTTATTTCAGTAAATGAACAACGGTGACACCTGCAACCTTGAAACCCACGGCGGTTACGCCTGCCGCGACGATGCCGATGGCGAGCACACCAAAAGCAACAACGCCCACTGCAAGTGAGCCGAGCGCGATTAAACCGACCGAAAGCGCGCCAATGGAAATAACGCCGATGCTGGTGGCTCCGAGTGCAATGCCTCCCATGGCTACAGCTCCGATGGCGATAACGCCACGCGCTCTGCCACCTATGGCTATGATTCCCACTGCGGAATCACCAATGGCGAGAATGGCTTTGGCTTCGGAGTATTTCTTTCCCAGGCGATTATCAGGACCATGTGCAATCTCATAAAGCGGCAGCCCAAGGAACTGGGATTCCGAGGTTCGGCGAGTTGATGCGACAGAATTCATGAAAGTGGGAGATTTTTGACAAGAAAACGTGAAATCATGAAGACATAAAACTAGTTTGAATTCTTTCAATTTGCCTTTGGTTCCTTCATGTATTTCCTGATTTCATGTTTTCCTGTTAAAATCTGCCTGAATCAGACAGCGGCATGCGGCGAGGGTTGGGCGTTCTGCAATTTCAAATCAATCCCCAGATCGCCGATTTTGCTCAGGCTCAGGCCGGCAAAGACGGGACTCGCCGCCGCCATGGATTTGAAGACGTCCTCGATGGTGTGAATGCCGTTGCCGCCGCCGAGGGCAGCCTTGAGTTGCACAAGAATCTGCCAGTCGTCCATGGCCTGACCCGGAATCACGATCGCCTTGTTGAGCCGTTGCAAGCGACCCGTGCCGTTGATCATTGAGCCCCGCTTTTCAGCGAAGCTGGCGCCGGGCAGGACGTAATCGGCCAGTTCGGACGTGGGGCAGGCGAGAATCGATTGAACGGCGAGCACCTTGACGCCTTGCACCGTGGCCAGGGGCCATTTCGCGTCGCCCAGCAGATTTTCGTGCAGGACAAAAAGCGCCTCGATGCGACCGGTTTCGACGCCGCGGCGGATTTGGCCGAGCGTCTTGCCCTGGTTGGAAAGGCCGAACAGTTCGAGGCCGTTGGTGTTGGGATTGAGGTCGGCGCTGCGGAGGACTCCGTCGGCCTCGCCCAGGCGCGGCACGATGTCGCAAAGAACTTCCTCGCCGCCGAGAAGCTGGCGGATTTCCGCGAGCAAAAATGCCTCCTCATTGGTGAGCCGGCCCGAAGCAACAATGGCAATTTGGCTCGGCTTGAGTTCCTTCAACTGCGCGGCAAAGCGCGGAATGATTTCGCTCCAGGGCGTGGGAAGCTTGCCATGGCCGACTTTAGCGACCGGCTCCGTCAGCCGTTCCGCGCTGTGGATGTAATGGAAACCGAGCCGGCCCAGGTCGCACATCCATTCGGAATTCACCGCCTCGTTGTTGCGAGGCGTCTGGCGATAAACGAGCCCTTCGCGGCTGCCGATGATGGTGTTGCAACCCGTGGCGCAGCCGGTGCAGATGCTCTTGGTTTCCTTGAGGAACCAGACGCGCATCTGGAAGCGAAAATCCTTGCTCGTGAGCGCGCCGACGGGACAAATGTCGACCGTGTTGAGCGAGTAATTGTTGTCGAGCCGCTTGCCCGGATGCACGGCGAGGGTGGTGTGGCTGCCGCGGTCGATGAAGCCGAGCACGTCGTCATGCACCATTTCCTTTGAGAAGCGGATGCAGCGCGAGCACATGATGCAGCGCTCGTCGTCGAGGACGATTCGCTCGCCGATGTCGACCCGCTTCGGCTTCTTCACTTTGTCGTCGATAAAACGACTGCCCGCGTTGCCGTATTGGACCGAGTATTCCTGCAGCTTGCACTCGCCCGCCTGGTCGCAGATCGGGCAGTCGAGCGGGTGATTAATCAGGAGAAATTCCATGACGCCTTTGCGGCATTCCTGGACCATTTGTGAATCGGTGCGGATGCCCATGCCCTCGGAAATTTGGGTGGCGCAGCCGATCTGCGGCCGCGCCATCCACGCGACTTCCGGATGATTGTCGGCGGCCATGACGACCTTTTTGGCCGCGTCCATTTTTGGCGAGCCGACTTCGACGAGGCACATGCGGCAATTGCCGGGGATCGAAAGCTTCGGATGGTAACAATAGTGGGGAATAAATTTGCCCGCGCGGCGAGCGACCTCGACGACGTTGAGGCCCTGGGGAAACTGCATCCAGACTCCGTCGACCTGCACGTTAAGGAGCGGTGCGTCGGCGGGCGTGATGTCGTGATTAAACGGATTTTTCATCGTCGAGAGGATTGAGGGATCTGATCCATGGTTCGTGGACACTTTTACGTGACGCCTGCCAACCAGGAGGCATATCGGCAAGTTCGTAAACCGAAGTGTCTTTCGAAATCACCTCGTGCAAGGCGACCAACAGGGCATTCTCCATCCGAATCGGTTCGCCAGTCAGAAATTGCCAGCTGTGATCGCTCAAGTCGTGGCTGACGAGCAAAATGGGCTGCGAACCATCCATAATCTGTCGGACGGTAAAAGTTGCCGCGTTACGCGCTTGGTCAAAAGGCCATTGTGTAAGTGTGGGCATCGGGAGGGAGCGGTTACCGAGCCGTCGTCTGGCTCAGGATCATAGACCTTCTGCTCCGTCGAATCCATTTTAACAGGAATACATGAAAGCATGACAACATGAAGAAGACAGATTTTGACCCAGCTTCATTTCGGTTCATGTATTTCATGATTGTATGTTTTCCTGTTAAAAAATGAGGATTTCAACAAGCACGACATTTTATGGAAGACTCCGTTGCGCCGGGCCGTTGCCGGCCCGGCGCAAAGGTTTTCAGCTTGGCTTAGGAATTGGGTTTAACCACTTCCGGGGCTGGCGCTGGGGCTGCCGGTGGCGGGGTGGAATTATCGGAACAAGCCGACAAGATTGAGCCCGACACGGTGACCGCACAAATCAGTGCGAGGAACTTGATGTACTTCATAGGGTTATTCTGACTTTTGGTTTAGGTTAAACTTACCACTCGGATATTAAGGAGAAATTGTGACAGGGCAAGCGCGGGTCGCCATTTAGGCGTGCTCCATGGTTTTCGCCGCTTCCGGGGCAATGGCCGTTTTTTGCGGGAGGGCCGATCCGTTGCCGCGGGCATGGCTTTCAAATTCGTTTCTAAATTTGCCGACGAAGCTTTGCACCGGCCACGCGCAGGCTTCGCCGAAGGCACAGATGGTCCGGCCCGCGATGTTATCGGCGACATTGGTGAGCAGGTTGACGTCGTCCGGCTGGCCGCGTCCCGAGGCGAGGCGGTCGGTGATTTTCTTCATCCACAGCGAACCCTCGCGGCAGGGGGTGCATTGGCCGCATGATTCGTGGGCGTAGAACGTGGCGATGTTGGCCAGGCACTCGACCATGTCGCGCGTTTCGTCCATCACGATGATACCGCCGCTGCCCGCCATGGAGCCCGCCGCGGCGAGGGTGTCGAAATCGAGCGGGATGTCCTCCAGCCCAAGCTCCTTTTCCTCCATCGTGCCGTCGGGCTTCTTCGACTTGATCTTGTACCGGTCGCCCGCTTTCATCACCTTGGCCGACGAGCCGCCGGGGATGAGCGCCTTCATTTTTCGGCCGCCCTTGATGCCGCCGCAGACGTCGTTGATGAGCTGGCCGATGGTGAGCCCGCCGACCTCGAATTCGTAGTAGCCCGGCTTCTCGACATCGCCGCTGACGCAGAGGAGCCGCGTGCCGGTATTGTTCGGCTTGCCGATCTTGGCGTATTCCTTGCCACCCATCGCGACGATATGCTTGATGTTGCAGAGCGTCTCGACGTTGTTGACGATGGTCGGCGACATGTAGAGCCCGAGCACGGCGGGAAAGTAGGGCGGCTTGATGCGCGGGTAGGGGCGCTTGCCCTCGAGCGATTCGATCAGGCCAGTTTCCTCGCCACAGATGTAGGCGCCCGCGCCGCGATGGACATAGATTTCGAGGTCGTAGCCGGTGCCGCAAATCTTTTTGCCGAGGTAGTTTTTCGCCTTCGCTTCGGCGATGGCTTTTTCGAGAATTTTTACGCCGAGCGTGAATTCGCCCCGGATATAGATGTAGGCGAGATGCACGTTGTTGGCGAAGCAGGCAATGGTCATGCCCTCGAGCAACTGATGCGGGTCCTTGTAGATGATCTGCTTGTCCTTGAACGTGCCAGGCTCCGATTCGTCAGCGTTGCAGATGAGATAAACCGGCTTGGTGTTTTTGGCGGGATCGATGAAGCCCCATTTCATGCCGCAGGAAAAGCCCGCGCCACCGCGCCCGCGCAATCCGGAGGCCTTGACCTCATTCACGATGTCCGGGCCCTTCATGGTGAGAGCTTTCTTCAGAATCTTATAGCCGTCGTTTTTCAGGTAGCAATCGATGTCGATGGTGTACCCCGGCTGGTCAATGTGTTTGAAGATCAGTCTGTTTTCAGCGATGGGCATAAGATTCAAAGGCAGGACCAAATTACCAAATTTTTCCAAATTAACGAAATTTTAAGACTCAAGATTAGGGGCTTGGTAGCGAGGTCGATAAGTTCGTGTTTTTGTTCGGAATTCGAGACTCGGGGCTCCAAAATTTAAAAGCAGGCCATCCTCGATTTTAGTTGCGGTCAGATAATTCACCAATTGAGCCATATGCTCATCTGCGATGGATGAGGCAACTTTTAGTTCAACGATCAGTTTTCCGTCGACGACGAGATCGGCTTGATAAACGCCAACCTCGATTTCATCATAAAACACGGCAAGCGTAGGGTGGCATTCAAATAGTATGTTAGCTTTTCTGAGCTCATGGGCCAGCGAGTTTCGATAAACCGCCTCAAGAAATCCAGAGCCCAACTTGCGATGGACCTTCATTGCCAGTCCGACAATCGTTCTGGCAAAAGCGTCATCAGGTTCTGTCTGCATCCTATTTCTCATTTAGTAATTTGGTAGAAATTTGGAAATTTGGTTATGCAGTATATTTCAAAAGCAGTTCGTCGGCGCGCTGGTGCGTGACGGCTTCGTGAAAGTCGTCGTTGATCATGATGACCGGCGCCGTGCCGCACGAGGCCAGGCATTCGACGAATTCGACGGAGTATTTGCCATCTTCACTGATGGCGAGGCCGTGGGCGTCCGGCTCGCCGGCCTTGCATTTGTCGCGGAAATAGTCGCAAAGCTTGTATGCGCCGCCGAGTGCGCAGGAAAGGGTTCGGCAAACCTTGATCTGGATTTTGCCCGCCGGATGCTGGCGGAACATCGGGTAGAACGTGACGAGTTCGAGGATGTTGATCGGTTGCAGGTCGAGCTTGGCGGCGATCCACTCGATGCCCTCCGGTGAAATGTAGCCGAAAGTTTCCTGCCAGAGATGGAGCAGCGGCAGCGACGCGCTCCGTTTCGAGACCGGGTAATGCGTGATCAGTTCGTCGGCTTGCGCTTCGAAGCCGCTGGGCAGCGCAGGCGAGGGATGATGGGAATCGACCGCGCCGGGGTAGACCGCATCGGGCGAGATGTTCTGCGTGGCGGGATCGACAACAGGGCTGAGCGTTTTGGCGGTCATGATTTGGTTCCGTCGAGTACTTCAGATTTAAAAACGACACCGTTGATAAAGATGACGCGTCCTTCGCCGCTAGGCGTAGAATAGTGGTAGACCTCGCCAGTCACCGTTTGGTCGGCTGTCTCAGTCTGGTCAATTCGAGCGGGGCGACCGAGGAGGGCCTCGACCTCACTGGTCTTCATTCCCGGCTTGATCAAACCTAAATCGTGATTGAGGCCGCAAATGCTGCAGGCAGTAAGGGCGAGCGCGGCAGCGACGAACAATGCTCTGCTGTAGCGGCGGTCTATGACCGCCGGGGACGGGCGAACCATGTCGCAAAAAGATCGGCGGTCATAGACCGCTGCTACATGGGGATGGCTCATTTGAACTCGCCCTCCGTGGCAATGACCTTGTCGTTGACGAACGTGATTTTCACATCGGACGTGCCGACGTGATAAACATAAGTTGTGCCCGAAATGATACCGAGGGCGCTTCCCGTCTGCGAGCTCGTTGGCTCGCCGAGAATCGCCTTCACGTCGTCGGTGGTCATGCCGTTGTGGATTTTTTGGAGATTGTCCTCGGTGAGACGTGAGCAGGCGGTGAGCATGAGAAGAGCGACAAAGATTGGAATAGTACCAAGCCCCCAGGCATTCGCTGTATTGCCCGCCCGCTCTTGCGATGAACGTCTCAAGAAAATCACAACCATAAGGATTGATCCCGCCACCAAAGCGAACATCAGCCAATCATAAGGGCCGTGAGGATCACGCCAGGAATCGTGCAAATAGTGCGGGCGCACTGTCCCGACAATATGATTCGAGAAAAGGATGTCGCCAAATTGATAGAAAGCCAGCATCCATGGATGCTGCCGGGAGCCACCGCCCATGCCTCCGGCGTCACCCACGAGCGATTCCGCCTGCGCTTGTCTCATCCCAACGTGAACTTGCGAAAATTTCAGTGCAAAGCGTATACGATCGCCGACGTCGTAAAAGCGATAGAAAACAAAAACGTTCAGCGCAAGAAGCACGAGTGCCATGAGGAAAAGCCGCAATCTGGTTTTCATCGATCACATTCCCCCATGACGAAATCGAGGCTGCCCAGAATCGCGACCACGTCGCTCATCATGTGGCCGGGCAGAATTTTGGGCAGAATGCTCAGGTTGACGAAGGAAGGCGCGCGGATTTTCAGGCGATACGGCACCCCGCCGCCTTTGCTCTGGATATAGAAACCGAGCTCGCCTTTCGGATTTTCCGCGCCGAAATAGACTTCCCCGGCGGGCGCCTGGATGCCCTCGGTGACGAGGATGAACTGGTGAATCAGTTCCTCCATTTTCGTGAGCACCTTGTCCTTATGCGGCAGGAAGCCCTTGCCGTCTCCGACATTGATCGGTCCGCCGGGCAGCGTCTTCAACGCCTGTTCGATGATGTGCGTGCTCTGGCGCAATTCCTCGAGGCGGCAGAGAAAACGGTCGTAAGCGTCGCCCACCGAGCCGACCGGGACGGAGAAAGCATACTCGGAGTAGGTCAGGTAGGGGCGGTCCTTGCGAAGGTCATAATAAACGCCGCTGCCGCGCAGGTTGGGGCCGGTGAGCCCAAAATCAATGGCGTCTTCCTTCGTGATGATCCCGATGCCCTTGTTGCGGTCGACGAAGATTTTGTTGCGCGTGAGCAGGCCGTCGAACTCGTCGATCTTCCCCTTGAACTGCTCGGCGAAGGCTTTGCATTGGTCGGTCCAGCCGGGCGGCAGGTCGCGGATTTGGCCGCCGATTCGCGTGTAGCTCGTGGTGAACCGCGCGCCGGTCAACGATTCGATCAGGTTATAAATCTTTTCGCGCTCGGTGAAGGCGTAGAGGAAAAAGGTCATCGCGCCGGTGTCCATGGCGAGCGCGCCCATGCCGAGCAGGTGCGCGGAAATGCGGGCCAGTTCGCAGCAGATCACGCGGATCACCTGGCCGCGCGGCGGGACGGTCCAGCCCATGAGTTTTTCCACGGCGAGAGCATACGCGACGTTGTTGGCCAGCGGCGCGAGATAATCGAGCCGGTCCGTGTAGGGCACGAACTGGTTATAGGTCATGTTCTCGGCGATCTTTTCGTCGCCGCGATGGAGATAGCCGACGTCGGGCATCGCGCGGGTGACGATCTCGCCGTCGAGTTCCAGCAAAATGCGCAGCACCCCGTGCGTGCTCGGGTGCGACGGCCCCATGTTGAGCGTGAGCTTCTCGCCGAGCGGTCCTCCCTCGGTCTGTGCCTGCTCAAGCTGCCGGGCCGCGCGCGCCACACTGTCGGGTGTTTCTAGAATGGTCTCAGGCATGGGGCAGGGGAGTTTTTAATAGGATTAAGATGATTAAAAGGAAGGGGAATACTCGGGGGCGTCATCTTCTCTGACGCTGGGAGGCAGGTATCCACGCGTGCGTCGCTTGATTTCCAAGCTGCGCGAACCAAAATTTAAGAGCAGGCCCACATCGATCTGCGTTGCGGAAATATAGTTTACCAATTGGACTTCATGAGCCGCTATGAGGGCTGACACCGCTTTTAGTTCCAGCAGGAGTTTTCCTTCGACGATAATATCCGTCACGAATGACCCGACGAGTTCCCCTTCGAAAAAGACGGGCAATGGCTTTTCGCTTTCCACGGCTAATCCGGCTTTTTTGAGGCGGATCAACAGAGAGTTTTGATAAACGAGCTCTGGGAATCCAGGGCCGAGAACGCGATGAACATGGATCGCCTCCCCGATCACTTTTTGAGAAAGCGCATCGGAAACCACAAGAGCCTTTGTCTGGGTATCTGCTAAAATCATCTTAATCTTATTAATCCTATTAAAAATCGGTTAATTCGGTTTAGTGCTCGGCGGGTTTGGCGCGGGGTTCGCGGAGGGTTGTGGGCGCATCGCCGATGGCAGGCGGCTTGGCGGGCAGGGCGGCGTAGGGACCGCCTTCCATCGGCGCGACGCGCGAAAAGCCTTGTTCTCCGGGAAGATCGCTCGGCAGGCCTTCCAGCGGGAAATCCTTTTTCAGCGGATGGAAAGGATAGCCGTCCCACATCAAGATGCGGCGCAGGTCGGGATGGCCGTTGAAGGTGATGCCCATCATGTCGAAGACTTCGCGCTCGTGCCAGTTCGCGCCCTGGTAGACCGGGACGAGTGAGTCCACCGCAGGATCATCCTCGCTGACTTTGACCTTGATGCGCAGATGCTCCTGGTTGTTCGGGCCACCAAGCGCGCAGAATTCATAGACGACTTCGTAGCGCGGTTCGTCGCCGAAATGGTCGACGCTGGAGACGTCGAGGAGCAGGTTGTAGCCGAGCTCCTTCATGTAGGCCGCGACCGGGCGGATGATGTCGCGATCGACTTCGATGGTGTGGTCGCCGCGAAATTCCTTCCCCTGGCCGACTTTGCCGGGAAATTGCTTTTGGAGTGAGGCGATGGCGTCAGTGGCGGGCATGGGGAATTTTTGACGGAATTAACGGAATTTACGGAATGAAGGCAGGGGAGTTTTTAATAGGATTAAGAGGATTAAGAGGATTGGGGTGAGGCGAAAGGTGGCAGGTTGTCGCAATCGATGTTGTTTGATTGACCCGGTGGGCGAAGCGCGAGGCAGATATTCACGGACTGAAAGGCGACAGTGAAGACGCAGGATAGGAGTGTGAGCGGAAGTGTAATGTGGAGAAAGGCGACGGAGATGCTGTTCGCGCTGGCCAACATGTAGAGGAGATGGAGGACATTGTAGATGGTCATCGAAAGAACGCAGGTTGCGGCGGCTCCGACCATGATCCGGCCCACTTGACGATGCACCATCAGCAGCCCGAAGGTGAGGCAGGCAAAAAGAAGGACTTCGACGAACAGGGAGACGGTAGGGCCGTGGTGGGTGATGACGGTGCTGATATTCCCAGTGGTGTGAGCAGGGTGGGCGAACTGGGTGACGACGACGGTATCGGGTTCGCGGGAGTACGAGACGAAATGCATCAGGCGAAAACCGAGTACCCACAGGGCGTACAGCCGCGCGACCCAAAGCAATCTCACACTTGGCCTTGGGAGCGCTTTCATGTTCGGGGTTCGCCTACGCCACGAGTTGGTTGGCGGGCGGGAGTTGTTTCAGCTCCTCGGCGGAGCGGCTGAGCATGATCTTGTTCTGGAGGCGCATCAGGCCTTCGAGCAGCGCTTCGGGGCGAGGGGGACAGCCGGAAATATAAACATCGACGGGAATGAGATGGTCGACGCCCTGCAGCACCGCGTAGCTGCGGTACATGCCGCCGGTTGACGCGCACGCGCCCATGGCGATGCACCACTTCGGCTCGGGCATCTGGTCCCAGATGCGCCGGCAGGAAAGCGCCATCTTATAAGTGACCGTGCCCGCGACGATGAGCAGGTCGCTCTGGCGTGGCGAGAAGCGCATGACTTCGGCGCCGAAACGGGCGATGTCGTAACGCGCGCAGGATGCCGCCATGAGTTCAATCGCGCAGCAAGCGAGGCCCATTGGCATCGGCCAAAGCGAATTTTTGCGCATCCAATTAATGGAAGCGTCCAGCGTCGTCATGACGACGTTGCCCTCAACCTTGGAATTGTACGACAGGTCGTGGCCATGAACCATATTTCAAAACGATAGGCTGCACCGCGAGCGCGGCAAGGCGAATTGTTAGAAAAGTGCTGCGCACGGCAGAATGTAGCCGCCGTCGTGAGACGGCGGAGGTTAGGGCGAATCGCCTCCTCTCTTCCTCTGTGCTCTCACGAACACGGCTACAAAACACCTCAGACTTGAAGCCGCATGAACCTGCGTTAAAATGCGTCATGATTCAGAAGGGTTTCATCGCGGTATTCGAAGACGCATTCGGCCTGCCCGAGATCTCGGAATGCGTCGCCTCGTGGCTCGATCGTTTCGAGAAAGTCGAGCAGGTCATCCCCGGCATGGAGGGCACGCTGGAGGTGAAGAAGCCGAGCGAAATCATGTGGGAGTCCAACCTGCAATTTCGCGTCCTCAACGGCGAGCAGTTCGCGTGGGTCTACGTCTCGCTCGACAAGCGCGCGATGGAAACGACCGGCTTTCAGGATGCGGAAATCTCGTTCTGCCTCGAAGTATTGCTGGAATTGCCCGGCATCGCCGAGGTGGTCGACGAGAAAAATCAACGGCGGCTTGATGAGTTGGAGAAAGCAGGGATTATCTAGGTAATCACTGGGGCGTGTCCTAGGGCGACGCCAGACGGTGCTTGCTCCACTATGAAACCCCTCATCTCTGTACCGCGCGACAAGCTCGCCGAATTGCTCCAAGCCTCGGGCTCGACCCTGACGCCGGAGCAGTACGTGGCGTCCCTGCCGGGCGCGGAATTGACCCGCAAGTACGAGAGTCGGGCCTGGGCGGCGGCTTTCAGCAAATACTTCCTCCTTGTCGTCGCGGCTCTCGGCGTGATCACCGTGCCGTTCATGGGCTTCGACGTGGAGAACCTGATCATTGTCGTTGGCTTGGTCACGGTTACTTACTTCGAGTTCCGCGTGCACCGCTATTTTGTTGAAGGTAACCCCGAGGCGCCGAGCCTCGGCTTCCGCAACCAGGCCTGCTTTGCCGGGGCCATCCTGATTTACTGTCTCTACCACGCACTTTTACCCGCCTCCGTGGCGATTCCGCCGGAATACCGTGAGGTGATGGATCCCCCGACAGCCGGATTAATTCAAGGCTTGGAACGCGTCTTCTACGCGATCATCGCCATCATTGCGGGTGGTTCCCAGTTCGGGCTGGCGCTCTATTACCGCAGCGCGCGCAGCTAGAGCGTATTGCAGTTGGATTGACGCTTCGCCGCTCGGGTGGCCCGGGCTACTCGTTGTCCGGGCCACCTTCATACGACAGCGCGAGCGTTCTACCATTATCTCAATTGCATGACGGGCTTCGACGCGATTTCGCTGTTTTGTCCAAGCGCGTGCAATTCCGTCTGCGCAAAAAGGTATTCGGAGAGATCCTTTTGCTGCGTCGCCACGCTCTTTTGGAAATAGGTGATTGCGGTGGTCATATCCCCTCCGATCAGCCGTTTCATGCCGGCGAAGTACCAGACCCGGCAGTATTGCCCCGGCTCGCGGCTTGGGTCGGGCGATGCTGCGTTCGCAATCAATTCCTTTTCGGTGATGTGCCCCACGAGAAAGGCCGCTATCTTGGAAGTCAGGTCTTCCGGCGGCGAATTCCAGTCATTTAAAAGCGCGCTGGCGAGTTTCTCGTCCGCGTCCCCATCGGGGTCTTTTTCCGTGGAGATCAGCCAGATGTAGACCCGCGCGCTGTCCGCGTTGCCATCCCGCGGCGCCAGCTCGCAAAATTTATTCAGGTCAGTGAGGGCGTCGTCGAGGCTGCCCTTGCCCATCAAGCCCATGCCCCGGTTATAGTAGGCCTGCGCATTGGCCGGGTTAAGCTCAATGGCCTGCGTGTTATCGGCGATCGCTCCATCGAGGTCGCCTCGTTGGCTCCGGATGAGAGCCCGATTAAAATAAGCCGCGGCCAATTTCGGGTTGAGGTCGAGCGCCTGCGCAAAATCGGAGAGCGCGCCATCGCCATCGCCTTTCGACTGCCGGTCGATCCCCCGGTCGCAATAGGCCTGGGCGAGTTTGGGATTCAGGATCAAGGCTTGCGTGAAGTCGGCGATGGCGCCGTCGACATTGCCCTCGGCATTTTTGGCCACGCCGCGGTTGTAATAGGCAAAAGACATTTTGGGATCGAGCTCGAGCGCTTGATCGTAAGCGGCGATGGCCCCGTCGAGATCGCCCTTCTGCACTTTGATCAGGCCCACATTGTAATAGGCGCGGGGAATTTTTGGCGTGATGACCAGCGCCTGGTTGTAGTCCGCCAAAGCTCCATCCACATCACCTTGCGCCTGCTTGATGAAGCCGCGATTGCTGAAGGCATCGGCCCTTTTGGGGTCGAGGGTAAGGACCTGGGTGTAGTCGGCAACGGCATCGTTGAGATCGCCTTGGGCTTGCCGGGCCAGGCCGCGTCGAAAGTAGGCTTCGCTGTTTTTCGGGTCCAGGCTGAGAGCCTGATTGTAATCGGCAACGGCACCGGCCAGGTCGCCCTGGTTTTGCTTGTCGAATCCGCGGTCGCTAAAATCCGTGGCCGTGGTGGGAGCCGTGTTCGGAGCCGCTTCGATCGAATGCATTTGTGGCGGCATCTGAATTATGGCCTGAACTGGCTCCGGTGGAGCATTCTCCGCATTGGCGGGCGTGCCGGTGTTCGAGAAGACGAGGTAAAGCCAGAAAAAAATCATGCACGCGACGACCAAAATCACCCCGACGCAGGGATAGAGGATTACGTTTGGGATTTTCCAAGACTGAACCGGCCTCACCGACGCCTTGGTCAGGATTTCCGGCGGCGGAAGTTTCAATGGCGCCGCAGGCGGTGGCGTCAATTCAACGGGTTCGACCGGTTCCGGCGGCGCGGCGACAGGAGGAGGCGAAGCCAGGACAGGGGCGACTGGTTTTTCAGGCAGATCATTGTGCGATTCTTGCCCGGTCCGATTGACCTCCTGCTCCAGTTTCCTGACCGGAGGCAGGTGCCCGGTCACCGGCGGCAGCGAGGTCGTCGGTCGCAGGGGTTCCAGCGTCAGCGTTGTCTTTCCCGTCCGGGATTTTTTCTTGGCCGGGGCCGTTGCCTCGAGGGGAAGGATCGGCTGGATGACGATCTTGTTGGGCTTGCGTTTTAATTTTTGCGGGCGGTTTTGCAGGATTGCGGGGTCCGGTTGGAGCTGGCCGGAGGGCGGCTCGGCGGGTTCAAATGTGTTGTCAGGCATGATGAGGAAAGGGAGTTCTTCTTGTTCAAGGGGCTCGACCCCGGCGTCGGATGGCTCGGAGGCAGGCACGTCCTCGGAAATCGTTTTGGGGGCTGCATCGGCGGGTGACAAAGTCGCCAGGAGTTGCTCGAGCGGCAGCCAGTCCTCCAGGCCGTCATGGGAGGCTAGATCGGAGAACGACACCAAGCCTTCTCCAAGGTACTCGCGCACCTGGGCTTCCGAGAAGGGCCCGACTTGTTCGCCTTGCACCAGGAGATGGATTTCCATGAGATTGTTCTTGCCGCTGAATCAGCCGGGCAATTTTCTCGAAATTTGGCCGCGTGATCGAGATCAATTTTGAAATAGGGCAGCCACAGATGTCCCAGCGGCGGTCAGCGCAGCATGTAATGGCAGTCTATGGTCGTCGATGCCTTGGCATCCCATTGCGCGGAGCTAATGCAGATTCGCCAACTGCCGATTGGCCTCAACAAATTCTTCGGAGCCCTTCGAACCCGTGGCGATTGCTTGGGTAAAGCAAACCTTCGCGCTCTTCGAATCCCCGGATAGACGGCTGTGCGTTCCGGCATAAAACCAGGCCTCGCAGAGTCGTTGTATTGGAGCGAGTAAGCGAGTCCCCGATTGTAGTAGGCGGGCGCATATTTCGGATCGAGGCTGATGGCCAGGGTGAATGCGCTAACGGCCCCGTTCAGATCACCCTTGGCGCCGATGGATGTCCCGAAGTCGACGTAGGACTTCGCGTCGGAGCCTGGAGCGGGCGCGGCTGGAGTTGCGGTCTGCTGAGACCAGGCTGAACCCGCGAGTGAAAAGATCGAGAACACCAATGAACAGCCAAAATCTCCAAGACGCCATTTGTAGCATGCTCGACACACACTCGCCTCTACCACTCAAACAAGAACGACTTCAAATGCTTTCAAAAATAGGTGCGGCCCTTGCCGAATTTTTGGTTAGCGTCTAAAGAAATGATTCATTCCGCCCGATTGATCCTGAACAAGGGCGTACGCCATCGAATTCTCGCGGGCCACCCGTGGGTTTTCGCCACGGAAGTCGCTCGCATCGAGGGCCAGCCCGAGGATGGTGGCACGATCGAACTCCGTTCCGCCAAGGGCGATTGTCTCGGCAGCGGCATCTACAATAGCCGCTCTCAAATTGTCGCGCGGCGTTATTCGACGGAATTGATCGCACTTGATGAA
>Ga0116229_10000197_pt1 | contig 67877 bp, 61 predicted proteins | sample S1TSphgellanicum_3_FD_87313 | JGI IMG/M metagenome (GOLD analysis project Ga0116229, IMG submission 87313) | Host-associated microbial communities from peat moss isolated from Minnesota, USA - S1T2_Fc - Sphagnum magellanicum MG | ecosystem: Host-associated > Plants > Peat moss > Unclassified...
GAAGCCTACGAATTCGGCGCGGAAAAGCACCGCGGCCAGAAGCGCGTTTCGGGCGAACCCTACATCACTCATCCGGTCGCGGTCGCCGACATTCTCGCCGACCTGCGTTTGGATGCCGATACCTTGGTGGCTGCGATCTTGCACGATGTCATCGAGGACACGCCGACCGCCAAGGCGGAAATCGCATCGATCTTCGGACAGGTCGTGGCCGAGCTGGTCGACGGGGTCAGCAAACTGGATCAGATCCAGTTCAAGAACCGCCAGGAGGCCCAGGCGGAAAGCTTCCGAAAAATGCTGCTCGCCATGGTTCGCGACATCCGCGTGATCATGGTCAAGCTCGCCGACCGCACGCACAACATGCGCACCCTCGGGGTGATGCCGCCGGTGAAGCGCCGGCGCAGCGCGCGCGAGACCCTGGAGATTTACGCGCCGATCGCCGAGCGCCTCGGGCTGTACGCGGTCAAACTCGAACTTGAGGATCTGGGCTTCCGCGCCCTGTATCCGTATCGCTACCGGGTCCTCGAACGGGAGTTGAAGCGCGCGCGCGGCAACCAGAAGGAATTCGTCGGCAAGATCTCCGAGAGCATCAAGGGCGCGCTCAAGAAAGCCGGCATCACGGGCGGGGTGGAAGGCCGCGAAAAGCACTTGTACAGCATCTACAAGAAGATGCAGAGCAAGGGCATATCGCTCAACGAGATGGTCGATGTCTACGGCTTTCGCATCATCGTCGACAGCGCGGACACCTGCTATCGGACGCTCGGGCTGGTGCACAGCGTGTACAAGCCCATGCCGGGACGCTTCAAGGACTACATCGCCATCCCGCGCGTCAACGGCTATCAATCGCTGCATACCACGCTGTTCGGACCGAACGGCATACCCATCGAGGTGCAGATCCGCTCCGAGCAGATGCACCGCGTCGCGGAGTCCGGAATCGCCGCGCATTGGAAGTATAAAACCGGAGGCGACACCTTCGGCGGCGTCGAACACGACCGCGCCCGCGAGTGGTTGGCGAGTCTGGTTCAGATCCAGGAAGGCGGCAGTTCCGAGGAATTCCTCGAGAGCGTCAAGGTCGACTTGTTTCCGGACAAGGTTTACGTGTTCACGCCCAAGGGTAAGATCCTGCGCTTGCCGAGCGGCGCCACCGCGGTGGATTTCGCCTATGCCATTCATACCGACGTCGGCAACCGCTGCGTCGCCGCCAAGGTGGATCGGCGTTTGGTGCCGCTGCGCACGCCGCTGCGCAACGGCCAGACCGTGGAGGTGATCACCGCCAAGGGCGCGACCCCCAATCCGTCTTGGTCGACCTTCCTGGTGACCGCCAAGGCGCGTGCCGCCATCCGCCAGTACCTCAAGAACCTGAAACGCGGCGAGGCGGCGGAGCTTGGGCGGCGCCTGCTCGGTTTGGCGCTCGAGGAATTCTCGCTCAACCTGAAGAAGATCCCGCCCGCCGAAATCGACGCGGTCGTCAAGGAACTCAACTTGAGGGACGCCGGCGAGTTGTACGAGAAAATCGGCCTGGGAGAACGCCTCGCGCCGCTGGTTGCGCGCCGCCTGCAGCCCGCGCCGGATGGCGCCGAGCATGCCGGCGTCCACAGCGGCCCGTTGATGATCGCCGGCACCGAAGGACTCCTGGTGACCTACGCACGGTGCTGTTTCCCGATCCCGAACGATCCCATCATGGCGTACTTGAGCGCCGGCCGCGGCGTGATGATTCACCGCCAGAATTGCGGTAATCTCGCCGAGTATCGCAAGCAGCCGGAAAAGTGGTTGTCGGTTGCCTGGGAAGCGACGGCGGGCCGCTTGTTCACCTCCGAGATCCAGCTGGAAATCAACAACCGGGTGGGTGTGCTGGCGGCGGTCGCTTCGAGCATCGCAGGAACCGAAACCAACATCGATCAGGTGTCATTGGAAGAACGCGACGTGAGCAGCTCCTCGCTGAAATTTCAAATTCAAGTGCGCGACCGGAAGCATCTGGCGCGAGTCATCAAAACCATCAGGCGCATGCCGGACGTGCAGCGCGTGTTCCGCACCTTGGCGTGAAGCTATGAGCAAGCAGATCATTTCGACCCCCAACGCACCCGCCGCCATCGGCGTGTATTCGCAAGCCGTGCGGGTCGGCAACACCATTTGGGTGTCCGGCCAGATTCCGCTCGATCCGAAGACGCAGCAACTGGCCGAAGGCGGCATCGAGGCGCAGGTGCGCCAGGTTTTCGAGAACCTCAAGGCCATCGTCGCGGCCGCCGGCGCAAGCCTCGACGATGTCGTCAAGGCCACGGTGTTCCTTATCGACCTCTCTCACTTCGGACTGGTCAACACGGTGATGGCCGAGTACTTTCGCGAACCGTACCCGGCGCGCGCTGCGGTCGGAGTGGCGGCGCTGCCGCGGGGTGCGCAGGTCGAAGTGGAGTGCATCGTCGCGTTGTGATCGCCATCAAGCCGGTCACCGAATTGCGCGGCGTCGGCGATGCGCTCGCTCTCAAGCTGCGTGCGCTGGGGGTCGAGACCACCCAGGATCTCTTGTTCCTACTGCCGCTGCGCTACGAGGATCGCACCCGGGTGGTGCCGCTGGGCGAACTGCGCCCCGGACAGCGCGTCGCGGTGGAGGGAGAAGTGCAGTTGACGGAGGTCGTGTTCCGCGGCCGGCGGCAGCTGCTCTGCAGGATTGCGGACGGCTCGGGCTTTCTGACGCTGCGGTTCTTCCACTTCACCGCGCAGCAACAGACTGGTCTCGCGCGAGGCGCAAGGATCCGCTGCTTCGGCGAGGCGCGCCGCGGCCCCGGCGGCCTGGAAATCGTACATCCCGAGTATCGGCGGGTCGACCCGAACGCCGTGGCGGCGGCCGAGGAACACCTCACGCCGATCTATCCCCTCACCGAGGGAGTGACCCAGGGACGGTTGCGGCAGCTGGTCGGCATGGCCCTGGACCAGACCGGTGCCGGCGACCTCGCGGATTGGCTGCCGCCCGCGGTGCTCGCGGATTCACGCCTGCCGTCGCTGCGCGATGCATTGCTGTACGTGCATCGTCCGCCGGCGGACGCGCCGGTGGATTTGCTGCTGATCGGACGCCATCCGGCACAGCGCCGCCTGGCCTTCGAGGAATTGCTCGGGCACCAGCTGTCGCTCAAGTTGCTGCGGCAGCGTGTGCAAAGCGATCCCGGCTGGCCGCTGACATCCGATGGTGCGCTGAAGGACGGGCTTCTCGGGGCATTGCCGTTTCGTCTCACGCAGGCGCAACAGCGTGCGCTGCTCGAGATCGAACACGACCTGCGGTTGGGCAAGCCCATGCTGCGCCTGGTGCAAGGCGACGTGGGCTGCGGCAAGACCCTGGTGGCGGCTTTGGCCGCGACGCAGGCGGTGCAGGTGGGACGTCAGGTTGCTCTGATGGCCCCGACCGAGCTGCTGGCGGATCAGCATGCACAGAATTTTCGACGCTGGTTCGAACCGTTGGGCGTCGCTGTGGCGCTATTGACCGGACGGCAGACCGGCAAGGCGCGCAGTGCGATCCTCGAGGGCATTCGCGCCGGCCACGCGCCCATCGTCGTGGGCACGCATGCGCTGTTCCAGGAGAGCGTTGAGTTCTCGGGACTGGCGCTGGTGATCGTCGATGAACAGCACCGCTTCGGCGTGCATCAGCGGCTGCGGCTGCGGGAAAAGGGCGCATCCGGCCGCCATCAGCCGCATCAGCTGATCATGACGGCGACCCCCATTCCACGCACGCTGGCCATGACCGCCTATGCCGACCTCGATATCTCCGTCATCGACGAGCTTCCTCCGGGGCGCACTCCCGTCAAAACCGTGGTTCTCGCCGAGTCGCGCCGCGACGAGGTGGTGCAGCGGATCCGCACCGCGTGTCTCGAAGGACGGCAGACATACTGGGTGTGTCCTCTCATCGACGAATCCGAAGAAATGCCCTATCAAGCGGCGGAAGAGACCGCCGCTGCCTTGAGCGCGGCGTTGCCGGAGCTCTGCGTCGGGCTGGTCCACGGCCGCATGCCGGCGGCGGCCAAGGAGGACACGATGCGGCGCTTCCAGCAAGGCAAGACGCAGCTGCTGGTGGCGACCACCGTGATCGAGGTGGGCGTCGATGTGCCGAACGCCACGCTCATGGTCATCGAAAACGCCGAACGCTTGGGCCTCGCCCAGTTGCACCAGCTGCGCGGCCGGGTGGGCCGCGGCCTGCATGCAAGCTCCTGCCTGTTGCTGTACCGCCCACCGCTGTCTCGCCTGGCGCGCGAAAGGCTGGCGGTGATGCGCGCCACCAACGACGGCTTCGAAGTCGCGCGACGCGATCTCGAACTGCGTGGACCCGGTGAACTGCTCGGCACCCGTCAGACGGGCCTTGCGCAAATGCGGGTTGCCGATTTGCTGCGCGACGCGGATTTGCTGCCGCGGGTGCAGCTCGCGGCGGATGCGCTGCTCCGTGAGTGGCCGTCGCACGTCGCGCCGCTCGTCAGTCGTTGGGTGGGACATGCGGAGCTGTATGGCCGCGTCGGGTAGAATGCCGCATGTCCATTGAATGGCACCTCGCCGACCGTCAGGAGATGCTCCGGTCCGCGGGCCGCTCATAGGGACGGGGCGCAGCGTGCGACTGCCGCGGTCGGGCGACGAGTTGATGCAGCGAATGGCGGAGCGTTGGCGCTGGTTCGCCTATCGCGTGCGCTTTCATCCCTGGACCACACACGAGCTTCCGAAACTCTTGAGCGGTCTCGCCGACTATGCGCGGCTCATGCGCCTGGATCGGCCGATCGGCATCTGGCTGCTGCTCTGGCCGACGCTGTGGGCGCTTTGGATCGCCGGCCGCGGCAAACCCGATCCGCGTATCTTCCTCATATTCGTGGCGGGCACCATTCTCATGCGCTGCGCGGGCTGCGCCATCAACGATTACGCCGACCGCAGCTTCGATCCGCATGTGGAGCGCACCAAGAATCGGCCGCTCGCGGCCGGCCGTATTTCGACTGTGGAGGCCCTGCTGCTGTTCACCGCCCTGTCCATGAGCGCCCTGTGGCTGGCGCTGCAGCTCAACATGTCGACCCTGCTGCTCGCCGCGGTCGGCGGCTTTCTCGCCATCACGTATCCGTTCGTGAAGCGCTTTCTGCCCGTGCCGCAGATGTACCTCGGCGTGACCTTCGGCTGGGGCATTCCCATGGCCTTCGAAGCACAACTCGAGCAGGTCCCGCGGGTGGCGTTGCTGCTGCTGCTCGCCAACGTGCTGTGGGTGACCGTGTACGACACAATGTATGCGATGGTGGACCGCGACGACGACCTTCGAATCGGGGTGCGCTCGACCGCCATCTTGTTCGGCGATTCGGACCGCCACATCATTGCCGTGCTGCAAGTGATGACGCTGGTCGCACTTTACCTGGTCGGCCGCATCATCCACTTTGGCTGGTGGTATGCCGGCGGCCTGTGGGTGGGGGCCGCGTTTTTCGTCTACCAATTATGGTTGATTCGAGATCGCGACCGCGGGGGGTGTTTTCGCGCCTTCCTCAACAACAATTATTTCGGCATGGCCGTGTTCGTCGGCATGGCGCTCGAGTATGTGTTCGCGCCGTGAACGGCGTTCGTCGCGTTCGTAGCATGCGTGACCTGCTCGACCGCATGCAGAAGTGGGTCGCCAACCGCTCCAAGCCGCGGAGTTCACGAGTCGTCGAGCTTCGCGCCGGCGGAAAGCGCGAGGGCCCGTGCGCGGCTGCCGCCGGGCCCGCGATCGTTGCGGCTATGGCGCTCTGCGCGTGCCGCGGCGGTTCCGGCGACCTTGCGCCGATCAGATTGCTGCATTCGCCGCCCATCAGCCGGCAGTCGCCGCAGCAATTGCGGGCCCTTTCCATGGAATGCGAGCAGTATCCACCGCACGGAGCTTTCCGCGGGCGCTTCGATGCCGCCTATTGCGAGGAAGCGATCGCCGCGTGGGCGGATTCGCCTCTGCAGCTAGTCGTGATCCCCGGAAGCGTCGTGGCGACACCGGCGACCGATCAGGCGACCGATCATGCCGCCGTCTCTCGCTAGACCGACCGTGATTGATTGACTTACCGATTTGAAGGACCGAATACTGTGCTGAGAGGCGAAAATGAGCGTACGCAACGATCAGACTCCGGCGGAAGCGAAAAAATGAGCACGCAACGATCGGACTCCGGCGGAAGCGAAAAAATGAGCACGCAACGATCAGACTCCGGCGGAAGCGAAAAAATGAGCACGCAACGATCGGACTCCGGCGGAGGCGAAAAAACGAGCACGCAACGATCGGGCTCCGGCGGAGGCGAAAAAATGAGCGTACGCAACGATTGGACCCTGACGGAAGTGAAACACCTGTTCGCGCTGCCCTTCATGGACCTGATATTCGCCGCACAGCAGATCCACCGCCGCTTCCAGGTTCCGAACAGCGTGCAAATCAGTACTCTGTTGAGCATCAAGACCGGCGCCTGTCCCGAGGATTGTGCGTACTGCCCGCAGAGCGTGCGATTCGATACCGGATTGCAGGCGGAGGAGCTTCTCGAACTGCAGGAGGTCGCGGCGCGGGCGCGCGCGGCCAAGCAGGCGGGCGCCACGCGGTTCTGCATGGGTGCGGCATATCGATCGCCGAAACCGAAGGACTTGCACAAGGTCATCGCGATGATCCGCGAGGTCAAGTCGCTCGGCATGGAGACATGCGCGACGCTCGGGATGCTGACGCCGGATCAGGCCGAAGACCTTAAGGCGGCCGGCCTGGATTACTACAATCACAATCTCGATACCTCGCCCCGGTACTACGAGCAGATCATAAGCACCCGCACGTTTCAAGATCGGCTCGACACGCTGCAAGCCGTGCGCAACGCCGGAATGAACGTCTGTTGCGGCGGTATCGTCGGCATGGGGGAGGAGCCGCAGGATCGCGCCGAGCTGCTGCACATCCTGGCGACGCTGCCGGAGCACCCCGAGAGCGTGCCCATCAACCAACTGGTTCGGGTATCCGGCACGCCGCTCGCAGAGGCCGCGCCGTTGGACCCTTTCGACTTCGTCCGGACGATCGCCGTCGCGCGCATTCTCATGCCGCGCTGCCACGTGCGACTGTCCGCGGGCCGTGCGCAGATGAACGACGAGTTGCAGGCGTTGTGCTTTTTGGCGGGCGCCAACTCCATCTTCTACGGCGAGAAGCTCTTGACCACGGGCAATCCGGATACGGAGCACGATCAGCGCCTGTTCCGGCGTTTGCAGATCGTCGCCGAACCGCCGGCTGCGGCGCCGGCCGGTGAGGGTGTGGCCGCCCCGGCAATGGCCGTTCAACAACCATGACCAGGGCCGGCACGACAAAATTGGACGACACGACAACCATGACCTCGACCGGCACGACGACCATGGACGACACGACAACCACGACCTCGGCCGGCATGGCGACCATGGACGGCACAACAACCACGACCTCGGCCGGCAAGACAACCACGGCGTCGGCGTGAATGCACCGGAAGCTGCCGATGCCGACGGCTATGCTCTCGACCCCTGGGCCGTGCGGCGGGGCTTCGACCAAGCGGCCGGCACTTTTGATGCCGCGGCGGTCCTGCATGCCGAGGTGCGCGCGAATCTGCTTGCCCGCCTCGACTGGACGGCACTGACGCCGAGCGTCGTGGTGGATGCCGGAGCGGGCACCGGTAGCGGTGCCCTGGCACTTCTGCGCCGCTACCCCAAGGCGCTCGTGATCGCCCTCGACATAGCGCCGCGCATGCTGCAGGCGGCGGCTCGCCGGCGATTCTGGCTGCGCCGTGCCAGCCCGGTCTGCGCCGATGCCGAGCGCCTGCCGCTCGCCGCGGGCGGCGTCGACCTGATCTTGAGCAATCTGATGCTGCAGTGGTGCGACCCCGATGCGGTGTTTGCGGAATTCCGCCGCGTGCTCGCGCCGCACGGCCTGTTGAGTTTCACCACGCTGGGGCCGGACACGCTGCGCGAGCTGCGCAGCGCCTGGGGCGCCGTCGACTCGCGCATTCACGTGCATCGCTTCATCGACATGCACGACATCGGCGATGCGCTGGTGCGTGCCGGATTTGCATCGCCGGTGCTCGATGTGGAGCGCTACACGTTGAGCTACCGCGACACCCGGCGGCTTGCGGCCGACCTCAAAGCAACCGGCGCGCGCAACGCCGCTGCCGGACGGCCCAGAGGCCTCACCGGCCGGCGCCGATTCGCCGACTTGCAGGCCGCCTACGAGGCATTTCGGCAGGACGGGCACCTGCCCGCGACCTACGAAGTCGTGTTCGGCCACGCATGGACGCCGGCTGGCGGCGTGCCCCGCGGCGGCCGCGAGGGCCACGTATCGCTGCTGGAGGTCAAACAGCAGTTGCGCGCGCGCCGACGCCCCTGAGCAGCAACGACGATACATTGCCGCCGAGCTTGAGTTATTATCCTGTGACCATGGAGCAGCGCATCGAGCTCGCGCCCAACTGTTCGCTGAAGCCTGCGGGTGCCGTGCTTTTCTTTGGTTCTATCTGCCTGTTTTCGCTGAGCTTTGCGCTATACTTCGTGGTGCATGGGTTGTGGCCCGTGCTGCCGTTCTGGGCGCTCGAAATGCTCGCCCTGGGATTAGCGCTGCGTGCCAGCATGCGGCGCGGACGGTACACGCAGACGGTGTTGATCACGGAGTCGCATGTCAGCCTCGTCACGCGATCGCGCCGCGGCGCGCGAAAAGAGGAGTTTGCCCGGCATTGGTCGAAGGTTAGACTGCGCGGTCCTCCGCGTCGCCATGGCACGAGCCAGCTGACGATCGAGAGCCGCGGACGGGCTTGCGAAGTGGGCAGCTTCCTCACCGAAGAGGATCGATGCCGGCTGGCCAAGCGTTTGCGTTACTTGGTCGGCGGCATGAACGAGTCGCCGCCGCTCGACACCGATTGAACCCCAGGGGATTCTAGTAGATGAGGAACAGCGGCAGCGACGACGGCACTTCTCGGCCTGTCAGGGGTGTTTGTCGAATGCTCTTGGCTGCGGTGGGGCTTGCGGCCGATGCCGAAGCCAACACCTCCAATGGCTACAATTTACCACCCGGCGTCACCGGCCTGAGCCACGAGCTCTACGCGTTGCACATGGAGATCTTCTGGATCTGCGTCGCCATCGCCGTGGTGGTATTCGGGGTGATGATTTATGCGCTGGTGAAATTTCGCCATTCACAGGGCGCCATCCCCGACACCAACCTGGTGCACAGCACGAAGGTGGAGATCGTCTGGACCATCGTCCCGGTGCTCATTCTCGTGGCGATGGCGATTCCCGCCGCGAAAGTCATCCTGATGATGGAGGACACGCGCAACTCCGAATTGTCGATCCGCGTCACCGGCTATCAGTGGAAGTGGGAATACCAGTACATGGACGCGGGCGAGGGAATCGATTTTTTCTCGACGCTGGCGCGCGATTCGAACTACGCGCGCCAATTGCACTCCGGGATCGATCCGAAGAGCGTGCCCAATTACCTGCTCGACGTCGATAAGCCCCTGGTCATTCCCAGCGGCACCAAGGTGCGGCTGCTGCTCACCTCGCAGGACGTGATTCACGCGTGGTGGGTCCCCGACTTCGGCGCCAAACGCTCGGCCATTCCGGGATTCGTCAACGAACTGTGGTTCAGGGTCGATCCGGGCAAGGAAGGGATCTATCAGGGGCAGTGCGCCGCACTGTGCGGCCGCGATCATGGCTTCATGCCGGTGGTCGTCGATGTGCGCACACCCGAGGCCTTCAAGCAATGGGCCGATGCCGAGAAGGCGGCGGCCAAGCAGGCGGCGGCGCCGGCGGCCGGTCCGCCGCCGACCGCCCAAGTTGTCAATTAGTTTTAGTTTTCATTCAGACATTCACTGGTTTTCATTCAGACATTCACCCTTAAGAGCGATGCACCATGGCCAATGCCCACTCCAGCGACGCCGCCAGCCACGACCACCACGATCAGCCCGCGACCGGGATCAAGCGCTGGCTGTTCGCGACCAACCACAAAGACATCGGCACGATGTACCTGATCTTCAGCCTGATCATGTTCTTCATCGGCGGCGCGATGGCGATGGTCATTCGCGCGGAACTGTTCCAGCCGGGGCTGCAGCTGGTCGATCCGGTGCTGTTCAATCAGCTGACCACCAATCACGCCCTCGTCATGATCTTCGGCGCGGTCATGCCGGCGTTCGTCGGCCTTGCCAATTGGATGATACCGATGCAAATCGGCGCGCCCGACATGGCCTTGCCGCGCATGAACAATTTCAGCTTCTGGATCTTGCCGTTCGCCTTCACGCTGCTGCTGTCCACCTTTCTGGTTCCCGGCGGCGCGGCCGCCGGCGGCTGGACGCTGTATCCGCCGCTGTCGCTGCAGACCGGCGACAGCTTTCCGATGCTGATTTTTGCGATTCACATGATGGGCGTCTCCTCGATCATGGGCGCGATCAACGTCATCGTCACCATCATGAACATGCGTGCGCCGGGCATGAATCTGCTCAAGATGCCCTTGTTTTGCTGGTCCTGGCTGATCACCGCGTACCTGCTGATCGCGGTGATGCCGGTGTTGGCGGGTGCCGTGACCATGCTGCTCACCGACCATTTTTTCAAGACCAGCTTCTTCAACGCGGCCGGCGGCGGCGACCCGGTGATGTTCGAACACATCTTCTGGTTCTTCGGCCATCCCGAGGTCTACATCATGATCCTGCCGGCGTTCGGCATCATCTCGGAGATCCTGCCGACGTTTTCGCGCAAACCCTTGTTCGGCGCGACATCGATGATATACGCCATCGCGTCGATCGCGTTCCTGTCGTTCATCGTCTGGGGTCATCACATGTTCGTGGACGGGATGCCGGTCGCGGCGCAGCTGTTCTACATGATGTCGACCATGCTGATCGCGGTGCCGACCGGCGTGAAGGTGTTCAACTGGACGGCCACCATGTGGCGCGGTTCGCTGTCGTTCGAACCGCCGATGCTGTTCGCCATCGCCTTCCTGTTCCTGTTTTCCATCGGCGGTTTCTCCGGGCTGATGCTCGCGATCGTCCCGGTGGATTTTCAATACAACCAGACCTACTTCGTGGTGGCACACTTTCACTATGTGCTGGTGCCGGGCGCGGTGTTCGGCATCATGGCCGGCGTCTATTACTGGCTGCCCAAGTGGACCGGCCACATGTACAGCATGGGCCTGGCCAAGACGCATTTCTGGCTGTCGACCATTTCGGTCAATGTTTTGTTTTTCCCACAGCATTTTCTGGGCCTGGCGGGAATGCCGCGGCGCATCCCCGACTATGCGGTGCAGTTCAGCGACTGGAACATGGTCTCGTCCATCGGCGGTTTCGCTTTCGGGTTGTCGCAAATCCTGTTCGCCGTCGTCGTCGTCCAATCCATTCGCGGCGGGCGCAAGGCGACTGCCCAAGTGTGGGAGGGCGCACATCCGACGGGACTCGAGTGGACCCTGCCGTCGCCCGCGCCCTACCACAGCTTCAGCACGGCCCCGATAGTCGAATGAATGCGAGCGAGGCGGCGGTCAAGGATGCCTTCAGGCGCCGGGTTCGCAACGGCGCTTTGGGACTGGGTGCCTTGGCGCTGGCTTTCTACCTCGCCTTCATCGCGTTGCTGGTGTACCGCAGTCATCACTGATGGACCCGACCGACCCGAGCAAGGGCGCCAATCGTAAACTCGTCCGGGCGCTCGTGATCATGACCGCCGGCAGCTTCGCGTTCGGCTGGGCACTCGTGCCGCTGTACGACGTGCTGTGCAGAGCCGCCGGGATCGGCAACGCGGAGGCCAAGGCCGGCCCTTCGTCGGGCCGCGAGGCGATCGATCCGAACCGCGAAGTGACGATCGAATTCATCGCCGAGCCCGCATCGGTGGGCAGCTTCGAATTCCGGCCGGATGTCGCCTCGATGCGGATTCATCCGGGCAAGCTCTACGACGCCGGGTTCCACGCCAGGAATCTCACCCAAAGCGCATCGGTCGCGCAGGCCGTGCCCAGCATTTCACCGACCGGAACGGCGAAGTATTTCCACAAAACCGAGTGCTTCTGCTTCAGCCCGCAGAAGTTTGCCGCGGGCGAACAACGCGACCTGCCGGTGCGGTTCATCGTCGACCCGCAGCTGCCGGCCGATGTGGACAAACTGACGCTGGCCTACACGATCTACGACGCGACGCAATCGGCAACACGTCCGTAGCCAAACGCTTTAAACTCGAGTTGGATCAACCGTTCAAGAGATGGGAATCATGGCGCAAGCGCACGCGGATGCGGACAAGTACTACATTCCTCACAGCAGTCCATGGCCGATCTACGGGTCGATAACGCTCTTTACATTGATGTCGGGCGCGATCGCGACGCTCGACGACTGGCTGCCGGCCTGGGCGCTGCTTCCGGGCTTCACCATGCTGGCGCTGTTGTTCATTTTCTGGTTCCACACCGTCATCGCCGAGAATCAGCAGGGCGTTTACAACCTGGCCGTGGACCGGTCGTTCCGGCTCGGGATGATGTGGTTCATTTTCTCCGAAGTGATGTTCTTCGCCGCGTTCTTCGGCGCGCTGTTCTATGCGCGCAATTTCTCCGTTCCGTGGCTGTCCGGCGACGGGGTGAAAATCTTCAGCAACCTCCTGCTGTGGAAGGACTACGGCGGGGTGTGGCCCACCAACGGCCCCTTGGCCCTGGGGCCACGTGCAAACGGCACCTTCGAGACCGTCCCGGCGCTCGGTCTGCCGGCCGTCAACACCGCCATCCTGCTCACCAGCAGCGTCACCGTGACCATCGCGCACCATGCGTTGCTGACCGGACATCGCACGCGGCTGAAGATCTTCCTGGCCGCGACCTTCCTGCTGGGCTTCACCTTCGTTTGCCTGCAGGCCACGGAATACCACGAGGCCTACACCGAGCTCGGACTACAGCTCGGCACCGGCATCTACGGATCGACGTTTTTCATGCTCACCGGCTTTCATGGCATGCACGTCACGGTCGGCGCCATCATGTTGACGGTCATTTGGTTTCGAGTGCTGAAGGGTCATTTCACCCCTCAACGGCATTTCGGTTTCGAGGCCGTGGCGTGGTACTGGCACTTTGTCGACGTGGTGTGGCTCGGGCTGTTTACCTTCGTCTATTGGCTGTAGCCCGTCCCGAGGCTGTGCACAGGCGGTCGGCGGTGGCCCGTCTATTGGCCGTAGCCCGACTGTTGGCGGTAACCCGGCACGACGTGCTGCGGAACGATCCATCCGCTGTAGTAGGCCAGGATCAAAAGCACGAACAGCGCCACTGACAAGCCGATCCGCCAGGCCAGCGCCTTGACCATCTTGGTTCCGTCCTCCGGTTGGCGGCTCGTCAGGTGGTACAACGCCTTGGCCAAGCTGAAGAGGATCAGAATCAACATGGCGACGACGAGATATTTGAATTCCACGACAACCCGATGATATGAACAGGGCGCAGGCAGTATATCGTGTCATTGAAAATCGGAACCCGCTCGTTCGCCCCGCGGCCGTTCACGACGCTGCTGACCCTGGTGCTGATCGGCTTGCTGCTGCGGCTCGGCACGTGGCAATTGCACCGCGCGGACGAAAAACGTGTGCTGTACGACGCGTTCGCGGCGGGCAGCGACGCCACCGTTCAGATCGATCTGGCGAGCCCGCGCCCGAGGCGTTACCAGCACGTCGAAGCGGCCGGGCACTACGATGAGACCCGGCAGATCTTGATCGACAACATGGTCGATGCCGGAGGGCCGGGCTACTTTGTGATCACACCCTTCGCCCTCGCCGGCGGCGGCTGGCTGTTGGTAAACCGCGGCTGGGTGCCGCTCGGCGCGAGCCGCGCCGCACGGCCCGCGATCGGCGTGGACGGCAACGCGCGGCGGATTCGCGGCCGCGCCGACAACATGCCGAGTCCCGGCATTCGAATGGGCACCCCGGCGCCGCTCGTACCGCCGTATCCCGTGGTTGCGGCGTTTCCGAGCCGCGACGAGATAGCACGGCTGTTGCACGAATCCTCCTGGGCCGGGACGGACTTGCTGCTGCTCGACCCCGGCGAACCCGACGGCTTCGTGCGCCATTGGTCCGCACCGGGATTCCCTCCCATGCGCCACATCGCCTATGCCGTGCAGTGGTTCGCGCTGGCGCTGACCCTGCTCGTCATCTATGTCGTGACCAATTTGCGCCGCGGCACGGATCGCGCATGAATGACCCGGCCCACGATCGCCGGCAACGGCGGCTGCTGATAGGGATCGCGTTGCTGTTTTTCGCTCCGCTCGGCATCGCGTTCTACCTCTATTACGGCCACGGCACCTGGCATCCCGGCGGCCGCGTGAATCACGGCGAATTGCTCGAACCGGCGCGGCCGCTGCCGTCGCCGGCCTTGCCGCTGCTCGACTCCGGCAGCAGCGAGCCTAATTTTCTGAAAGGCAGATGGACCTTGTTATATGCGCCCTTGGGTCCCTGCGCGGCGGCGTGTGAACGGCGGCTGTACGACACGCGGCAGGTCCGGCTGGCCTTGGACCGGGACATGAAACGCGTGCAGCGCGTGTTGATCGCCGACCAAGCCTGCTGCGACTCGCAGTTTCTACACGAACAGCATCCGGATCTGATCGCGATTCGAAGCGGTGCCGAAGCGGCGCCTTTGCTTGCGCTCCTGCCGGGGCGCGGTCCCGACGGAACCCAGCAAGGACCGCGGGTGTATCTCATCGACCCGCTGGGCAATCTCATGATGTCCTATGCCGCCGACGCGCCGGCGAAGGGCATGCTCGAGGATTTGAAGCGGCTTCTGCGGCTGTCGTCCATCGGCTAGGAGACGGTATGGCTATTCCAGGTCCAAACCAAGACGGATTGCTTTCAGGCGGTTGGGTAGCACCCAACGAGCCGGCGACAACGATTATGCACGCGCAGCAGCGCATGTTGTGGTTCAGGCGCCTGGCGTTGGCCGGTGCGGCGCTGGCTGCGACCGTGATCGTGCTCGGCGCGTGGGTGCGCCTCACCGATGCCGGTCTGGGATGCCCGGACTGGCCCGGCTGCTACGGGCACATCTACCCGAATGCAGGGGCGGCAGGAGAATCCGGCGCGCCCTTCGCCAAGGCTTTGCACGAAATGGTTCACCGGTATTTCGCCACGTCGCTGGGATTGATCATCACCATTCTGCTGGCGTGGGCCTTGGTTTTTCGCAGGGACCGCGGCCAACCGCTCATCGCCGCGGCGCTGCTGTTCGTGATCGTATGCCTGCAGGGGACTCTGGGCGCCCTGACCGTGACCCTGCTGCTCAGACCGCTCATCGTCACCGCACACCTGCTGGGGGGCCTCTCGACGCTCGGCTTGCTGTGCTGGCTGTCGCAGACCCCTCCGGCCGGGCCGCTGCGCGAGGAGACTGCCTTGCGCAAATACGCCCTGATCGGTCTCGCGGCCTTGGGCGTGCAGTTGGCACTCGGCGGCTGGACCAGTACCAACTATGCCGCCATCGCCTGCCCGGATCTGCCCACGTGCCAACGCGCTTGGTGGCCGCCCATGGACTTTCGGGACGCCTTCGTTCTCTGGCGGGGGCTCGACATCGACTATGAAGGCGGCGTGCTCGCCAACGGCGCACGCGTCGCCATTCACGTGACGCATCGCCTCGGCGCGCTGGTGGTGGGCACCATCCTCATCGCCGTTGGGTTGCTCGCCGCCGTGCGCGGCCACAGCCGGCGGACCAGACTGGCGGGGGGCCTGCTGATACTCGCCGTTGCGCTGCAGATCGCGATCGGCGTGTCGATGGTCCACTGGGGCGTGCCGCTGGTACTCGCGACGCTGCATAATGCCGGCGCCGCATTCCTCGTCATCAGCATGGTGACGCTGGTGCGTGCCGTGTCGCCGGCCATCTCGTCCGGCGATCGTGAACCTTTGGGGCGCCCGCTCGCCGGCCCTGATACCCTTGGGCCGTGACAATCCTTCCCGATACCCCGACCCTGGCCGCCGTCGCTCCGATTCGCTGGCGGGATTTCTTGCAGCTCACCAAGCCCAAGGTCAGCCTGTTGATCGTGTTCACCGCGATCGTCGGCATGGTGTTGGCGTCTCCCGGCATGGTTCCGCTGCCGGCGCTGATTTTCGGCACGGTGGGGATCGCGCTGGCATCGGGATCGGCCGCCGCCTTCAATCATGTATTGGACCGTCGCATCGATCAGCAAATGTCGCGCACCCGCCGCAGACCACTGCCCACGGGTCATGTGCAGACGCGGCATGCGGTGCTGTTCGCCGCGCTGCTCGCCGTCGCATCCATCTCGATCCTCTGGCCCCTCGTGAATGCACTGACGGCGGCGCTGACGTTCTGCTCGCTGATCGGTTATGCCATGGTCTATACCATGTGGCTGAAGCGCGCCACACCGCAAAACATCGTGATCGGCGGCGCGGCCGGCGCCGCGCCGCCCGTGCTCGGCTGGGCTGCCGTCAGCAATTCCGTCGACCCGCAGGCGCTGCTGCTGTTCCTCATCATCTTCACGTGGACCCCGCCGCATTTCTGGGCGCTGGCGATTGCGCGGCGCGACGACTATGCCCGGGTCGGGATTCCCATGCTGCCGGTGACCCATGGTGTGCCCTACACGCGATTGCAAATCTTGCTCTACACCATTCTCCTGGTGCTGAGCACGCTGCTGCCCTACCTCTCCGGCATGAGCGGGCTCCTCTACCTGGGGTCGGCGCTCGCGCTCGACGGCCGATTTCTCTACTACGTGCTGGCGCTGCGCCGCGGGCTGCGGCCCGAGCTGCCGATGCGCACGTTCAGATTTTCGATCACGTACTTGCTGCTGCTGTTTGCGGCCCTGATCGCGGATCATTACTTCATGATCAGAGCGTAGAGTCGGCCGGCATACCCAAGAAGGGACGGTCGGGATGTTAGAATGGCGGGATGCAGACGACCGCCCGTTTCTATCCGCGTGTTTTCGCGCTGGTCGTAGCCGCCGTGCTGGGTTACGGGCTGATCCTGATCTTCCTGCCGTTCATCACCTCCATTGCCTGGGCTGCCTTTCTCGCCTTCCTGCTGTATCCCTTGAATCTGCGTCTGCGGCGCCGGTTCGCGGGCCAGGGGACGGCGGCGGGAGTCCTGACGGCTCTCGCACCCATCGTGATCGTTCTGCCCTTGAGCGCGCTGTCGATCGATTTCGTCACGCAAATTTCCACGCTCATGCAGAGCGTGCAGAAAGCCGCCGCGGAACTCGACATCAAGTCGCTGTCGGACCTGCAGCAGTTTCCCTGGATCGCAAGGATCAATGTCTGGTTGTCGGCGCACACCCAGATTTCCGCGCAGCAGGTTCAAACCTGGCTGCTCGCCGCCTCGCGCGAGGCGTTGAAACGCGCCGCGAGCCTCGGCGGCGGGTTTTTTCTGGACGCCTTGAGCTCGCTGGTCGACTTCACGATCATGCTGTTTCTGCTGTTCTTTTTCCTGCGTGAAGGCGATACGTTGCTGGCCCGCGGACGCCGGCTGATCCCGCTCGCCGAGGAGCGCAAGGAGCGGCTGTTCCGGCAATTGGGCGGTGTCACGCGCGCCATCGTGGTCGGAACCAGCGTGACGGCGATTTTGCAGGGGCTGTTGATCGGGATCGGCTTCAGCGTCGCGAGTCTGCCTTCGCCGGTGGTTTTCGGAGTGCTCGCGGCCCTGTTGTCGATGCTGCCGGTCGGCGGAGCGGCGTTCGTCTGGGGTCCGGCCGCCCTCTGGCTGTTCGCGGACGGTCGTTGGGGATTTGGGATCTTCATGCTGGGGTGGGGTCTGCTGCTGGCCGGCCTGGATAATGTGCTGCGGCCCATGCTCATTTCCGGACGTGCCAGAATTTCCGCACTGGCGGTGTTTCTGGGAGTGCTGGGCGGGATTCCCGCATTCGGCGCGATCGGTGTGATCCTGGGTCCGGTGATGCTGTCCCTCGCGCTCGCTTTGATCGAGTTTGCCGAGGAAGGACATTCCGTTTCCTGATGGACGTTTCACACCTTCTCGACGGTCTCAACGACCATCAACGGCAGGCCGTGGCTTCGCCGCTGGGTGCCGCCTTGGTGTTGGCCGGTGCGGGCAGCGGGAAGACGCGCGTGCTGGTGCATCGTGTCGCCTGGCTGATCCAGGTCGAGGGCGCGTCGCCGAACAGCATCCTGGCGGTCACGTTCACGAACAAGGCAGCGGCCGAAATGCGCGGCCGCATCGAATCCCTGCTGGGCTTGCCGGGCGGCGCCATGTGGCTCGGAACCTTTCACGGCTTGGCGCACCGATTGCTGCGCATCCATTGGCGGGAAGCGGGACTGCCGCAGAGCTTCCAGATATTGGATTCCGAAGACCAGGCACGGGTGATGCGCAAGGTGTTGAAGGCGCTCGATCTGGATGAGACGCGCTGGGTGCCGCGCGAGATCCTCTGGTTCATCAACGCACAGAAGGATGAAGGACATCGAGCCCGCCACATCACGGACGACGGCGATCCGACGCGCCGTCAACTGATCAAGATCTATCAGGCCTACGAGGAAGCGTGTCAGCGCGCGGGCGCCGTGGACTTTGCCGAGCTGCTGCTGCGCGCCTTCGAGATTTGGCGCGACAATCCCGCGCTGCTGCAGCACTACCGGACGCGCTTTCGCCATGTGCTGGTGGACGAGTTCCAGGACACCAACGCGATCCAATATAAATGGCTGACGCTGCTCGCGGGGCAGGAGGGTCAGCCCTTCGTGGTGGGCGACGATGATCAATCCATCTATCGCTGGCGCGGAGCCCGGGTGGAGAATTTGCAGCAGTTCCGCCGCGACTACCCGCGGGCGGTGCTCTACAAGTTGGAGCAGAACTACCGCTCGACCGGGACCATCCTGAAGGCCGCGAACGCGCTCATCTCGAACAATTCCGGCCGGCTCGGCAAGACGCTCTGGACCAGCGGCGGCGACGGCGAGCACGTCAAGCTGTATGCGGCGTTCAACGAACGCGACGAAGCCGACTTCGTCGTGAACCGGATCCGCGAGTGGACCGCCCACGGCGGCGCACGGCGCGAGGTGGCGGTGCTGTACCGCTCGAACGCACAGTCGCGGGTTTTCGAAGAGGCGTTTCTCAACGCGCGCATGCCTTACCGCGTATATGGTGGGCTGCGCTTCTTCGAGCGCGCCGAGATCAAGGACGCGCTCGGTTACCTGCGGCTGATTGCCGGCCGCGGCGACGACACGTCGTTCGAACGGGTGGTGAACCTGCCGGTACGCGGCATCGGCGCCAAGACCATGGACACGGTGCGCGATGTCGCGCGAGCCCATGCCACCTCGCTATGGGACGGCGCGATGAGCTGCATCCAGAGCGGACTGCCGCAACGCGCGGCCCTGGCGCTGCAAGGCTTCATGGCGCTGATCGACAAGCTCGAACGGGAAGTGCAGGGCCTGGAACTGCACGAACAGGTGGACCGCATCATCCGGATGAGCGGGCTCATCGAGCACTATGAGAAGGAAAAGGGCGAGCGCGGCGAAGGGCGGATCGAGAACCTGCTGGAACTGGTGAGCGCGGCGCGCGGCTTTTCGCCGGACAGCGAGGCCGGGAACGAGATGTCGCCGCTCGCGTCGTTTCTCGCGCACGCGGTGCTCGAGTCCGGTGAGGGCCAGGCCGACCCCTACGATGATTGCGTGCAGATGATGACGCTGCACTCGGCCAAGGGCCTGGAATTTCCGGTGGTGTTTCTCGCCGGCATGGAAGACGGCCTGTTCCCGCATCAGCGGTCGGTGGCGGACTCGGCCGGGCTCGAGGAGGAACGCCGCCTGTGCTACGTCGGCATGACGCGGGCGATGCGGCAGCTCTACATCACCTATGCCGAACAGCGCCGGCTGTACGGCGTGGACACCTACGGGCGGCCGTCGCGCTTCATCAATGAGCTGCCGGCGGAGCTCGTGGAGGAAATCCGACCCCGGCTGCAGGTGTCGAGACCGGTGTTCAAGCGCAGCGGCAGCCTGAACAGCAGCCTGGAGGAGTCGCCGTCGTCGATGCGCATGGGCAGCCGGGTCCGCCATTCGAAGTTCGGCGACGGCATCGTGCTCAACTTCGAGGGGAATGGGCCGCATGCGCGGATTCAGGTCAATTTCGAAGGGCAGGGCACGAAGTGGCTGATGCTGTCGTATGCCAACCTCGTCACTGTAGAGTAACTTACCCATGAAAATCATCATCCTGGGCGCAGGGCAGGTCGGCAGGACGGCGGCGTACCACCTGTCGCGGGAGGAAGCGAACGACGTCACCGTGATCGACACCAACGAAGAGATCCTGCGTGATCTGCAGGACCGTCTCGACATCCGCACGGTGAGCGGCAATGCGGCGAGCCCGCGCATCCTCGAGGCGGCCGGCATCGCCGCCACCGACATCCTGGTGGCGCTCACCAACAGCGACGAAGTCAACATGCTGGCGTGCCACATCGCATGGACGCTGTACCGCACGCCGAAGAAGATCGCCCGCGTGCGTTCCGCCGCGTTCACCGAGCGCGAGAAATTGTTCGGCGAGAACGCGCTGGCGGTGGACGTGTGGATCAGTCCGGAGCAGTTGGTCACGGAATACGTCGCGCGTCTGATCCGCTACCCCGGCGCACTGCAGGTGCTGGACTTCGCCGACGGCCGCGTCCGTCTGGTGGGAATCCGGGCATTGCAGGGCGGCCCGCTGGTGGGCCAGGAATTGCGCACCTTGCGCGAACACATTCCCGCGGCGGACGCCCGCGTCGCGGCGATTTACCGCGCCGGCAAGAGCGTCAAGCCGGAAGGGGACACCGTGATCGCCGACGGCGACGAGGTGTTCTTCCTCGCCGCGCGCAACCACATCCGCACGGTCATGAAGGAGATGCGCCGCGAAGAGAAGCCCGTGCGCCGCGTCGTGATCGCGGGCGGCGGCAATATCGGCGTACGCCTCGCCGGCGAACTGGAAGACAAGAACCAAGTGAAGCTCATCGAGCGCGACGGCAAACGCGCGCGCAAGGTGTCCGAACAGTTGAAGAGCACCACGGTGCTGCACGGCGACGCGGCCGATGAGGAGCTGCTGCTCGAGGAAAACATCGACAGCGCGGACATCTTTGCGGCGCTGACCAATTCCGAGGAGGCCAACATTCTCTCCGCCATGCTCGCCAAGCGTCTGGGCGCGCGCAAGGTGATGGCGTTGATCAACAAGCCGTCCTACGCGGAGCTCATCGAGAGCGGCGCGATCGACATCGCCATCTCGCCGCAAACCGTCACGATCGGCTCGCTGCTGGCGCACGTGCGGCGCGGCGATGTGGTGCGCGTGCACTCGCTGCGGCGCGGCGCGGCCGAAGCGCTCGAAGTGGTGGTTCACGGCGACGCCGACAGCTCGAAAGTCATCGGCCGGCGCGTCGAAGATATCGCCCTGCCGGAAGGAACCACCCTGGGTGCCGTGGTCCGCGGTGAAGACGTCATCATCGCGCACCACGACACCACCGTGCAGGCGGACGACCATTTGATTCTGTTTCTGACCGACCGCCGCCACATCGAGGCGGTGGAAAAATTATTCCAAGGCTCCGCCTCCTTTTTGTGAAAGACATCCTACTGCCGGTTGCGCATGTCTTCGGCCTGGTGATGATGGTCTTCGCCGTCACCATGCTCGCACCGCTGGTGATGGCGGTGTGGGGCTTGGATCCGGCGCTCTGGTCGTTCGTCATTTCCGCGCTCGCCACCTTCATGCTGGGTGCCGTGCTGTGGCTCGCGACCCGGCGCTTCAGGCGCGAACTGAAGACGCGCGACGGGTTGATGCTGGTCGCCCTGACCTGGGTCGCACTGCCGGCCATGGCGGGCATACCGCTGTGGCATTTTCTGCCCATCAATTTCACGGATGCCTATTTCGAAGCCGCGTCGGGCTTGACGACCACCGGCGGCACCGTGCTGTCCGGGCTCGAATACCTGCCGCGCTCGATCAATCTGTGGCGCCATCTGCTGAGCTGGCTCGGCGGCATGGGAATCATCGTGCTCGCCGTCGCAGTCCTGCCGATGCTGGGTGTCGGCGGCATGCAGATCTATCGGGCCGAGATGCCGGGCCCGATGAAAGACAGCAAGCTCACACCGCGCATCGGACAGACCGCGAAGCTGCTGTGGGCGGTATACGCCGGCCTCACGGCGGCCTGCATCGTGTCGCTGCATCTGGCCGGGATGAACTGGTTCGATTCGGTCTGCCATGGATTCTCGGCGCTGGCGCTCGGCGGCTTCTCCACGTACGACGCCAGCATCGGCCATTTCAATTCCCTGCCCATCGAGCTCGTGCTCACCGTGTTCCAGCTCCTCGCGGCGCTGAATTTCGCCACGCACTATCTCGCCTGGAGCCAGCGCGGGGTGTGGGCCTACTTTCGCGACGCGGAAGCGAAGGCGATACTGGGAGTGCTGGCGGCGAGCTGCATCGGCATATCCCTGTTCCTGTACTTCAAGGGCAGCTTCGCCGACTATCCCACCGCGCTGCGCCACACGACGTTCAACCTGGTCTCGATCGCGACCGACAGCGGTTTGCACACCGAGGACTATTCGCGATGGCCGCTGTTCGCACCGATGTGGATGATGTTCTTGAGCTGTTTGGTGGCGAGTTCAGGATCCACGGGGGGCGGCATAAAAATGATCCGCACTCTGGTGCTCGCCAAACAGGCTCATCGCGAACTCAACCAGCTGGTACACCCCAACATGGTGCGGCCTCTCAAAGTCGGCGGGACGGTCATCGCCAACCGTGTCGTGTTCGCGGTCCTGGCGTTCGTATTCCTCTACTTCATGAGCATCGTCACCCTGATTTTCGTGCAGCTGGCGAGCGGCCTGGACTTCATGACCTCGCTGTCGTCGATCATCGCCTGCATCAACAATGCCGGGCCCGGACTGGGGCTGGTGGGGCCGGGCAGCAATTACGGCGTGCTCAACGACTTCCAGACCTGGGTGTGCTCCGCGGCCATGCTGCTGGGAAGACTCGAGGTTTTCACCATCCTCGTGCTGTTCACTCCCACTTTATGGAGAAAATGACTCTGATTTTGGATAATTAGTGGTGATTTTGTCTGTTTATATGAATCTTACTCCACATAGTACGATATTTTGACTTAGTGGATGTTAGAACTATATTTTTGGCATAAAACCGCTGCTAACATCTCTGTTTTGGGATTTTATCGCGAGATTTATCCCTCCGGGTGGGAATTATCAACTTGCAATGGGCGGCCTATGGAAGCGCTATTTTGATCGTCCGGGAATCGGTGACCCGAACTTGAGCGTTTGCTTGAGCGCGGGGCATCCAATGGAAGCTCTTGTTCAAGCGCCTCGAATCGGTGATATCAAGGCCCTTTGCCTGGGTTGTGCCCCGTCGAAGCGTTATCTACGCGCAGCATATGTAAATTTTCTCCTACGCGAATTCGCGCCACCAGACTCTCAAGGTTTCATCCGATATCGATCACCATCGGTACATGTCGGCGCCCGTGGCCGCACCCACCGGGAAATCGAGGAGCAAACCCATGAAGAGCATGCTGGCATCGTTGATTTTGATCGCCCCCCTGGCGGCGTTCGGCGCCGACTCAACTCCTGACGCGGCGTTTTACAAGAAGGCCGCGGAAGCTGGAATTGCGGAAGTGGACGCCGGCAACTTGGCGCAGCAAAAAGGCAATAACCAACCCGTCAAGGACTTCGGGGCGATGATGGTAAAGGACCATTCAGCGGCAAACGAGAAGCTCCAGGCACTGGCCGCCACGAAGAACATCAGCCTTCCGACCAGCGCCAGCGTTGGGGAAATGGCGACCAAGGCGAAGTTGGATGTCCTGTCGGGTGACACCTTCGACAAGTCCTATATCCAGGCGCAGATCAAGGACCATCGCGCAGCCGTCGGCCTGTTCAAGAAGGAAATCGACTCCGGTCAAGACCCGGATGCGAAGGCATTTGCCAGCGCGACATTGCCCACCCTGAAGATGCATCTGCGCACCATCAAGACGATTGCCGCGAATGAGGGTATTACCCAGTAATCCCACGGCTCGATCGCTCAATATCGACGGAAAGGGGGACAGGCAGGCAAACTTGGCGCCATGATCGGTCTATTGCAGCGCGTCACGACGGCAGCCGTCGATATCGGCCCGGAACGCGTCGCATCGATCGGTCCGGGGCTGCTGGTTCTGGTCGGCGTGCGGCCGGACGATGACGAGCCCGCCGCGCTGAAGCTGCTGTCCCGGGTGCTCAATTACCGGATATTTTCGGATTCAGCCGGGAAGATGAACTTGAGCCTGATCCAAACCCGCGGCGCCTTGCTGCTGGTGCCCCAGTTCACCCTGGCCGCCGAGACCGGCAAGGGCCTGCGGCCCGGCTTTTCCACCGCGGCGCCCCCGGAACAGGGACAGGCGCTGTTCAATGCCCTGCTGCAAGCGGCGCGGGAGCAGCATGAGGAGGTTCAAAGCGGCGTATTCGGCGCCCACATGCGGGTGTCGCTGATCAACGATGGCCCCGCGACCTTTTGGTTGGAGAGCTGATTTCTTTTGGCTGACAGCTGATTTCACGCGAAAAAACTCAATTGCGACCGAACACGCAGCGTGTTAGCGGGGTCCAATGTCATGATCGCTTTGGCGTATCATTGACGCCTTGCTGACCATTTGACGCCTTACAGACCAACGGAATCGGAGAAGCGTATGTTCGATTCGAAAATGCTGCTGATCATCTTGGCCATCGCCCTGATCATCTTCGGTACCAAACGCCTGCGCACCATCGGGTCGGATCTCGGCTCCGCGGTCAAGGGCTTCAAGCAGGCCATGAATGACGGCGAGTCCGAAGAGCAGGCGAAGCAGCTCAAGCAGCAGGAGAAGGACGCCGACTTCGACGCAACCGCCGGCGCCGCGTCGCGCGAAGCCGAAGCCAAGGCCAAAACCAACACTTGACGCCGCATGCTTGATGTCGGTTTCTCGGAGATCCTGCTTACCTCGGCCATAGCACTCATCGTGTTGGGGCCTGAGCGATTGCCCAAGGTGGCGCGCCAGTTGGGCAATTGGATGGGGCGCGCGCGCGCCATGGCTCGCCAGCTGAGCGAGCAGCTGGAACGCGAAGTCACCGCGGAAGAACTGCTCAAGAAGCAGAGCAAGGCGCCTCCCGGTGGCGAAGCGCCGTACAAGCCCTCGATCTCGCCGCCGGTTGTCGCACCATCCGCGGCGCCATCCGCGGCGTCATCCTCGATCGCCCCGGCCTCCCTGGCGGATTCCTACGGGGCGCCGCCGGTTCCCATTCCCCAAGTCGGCGCCCCCCCAGCGCCGAACGAGCACCTGCACCAGGGACTCGACGCGTCCGCCACGAGCGCGGCCGCGATGCACGCCTCGGACACGCAGCACATCCAGGGACTCGACGCGTCCGCCACCACTGCGGCCGCCATGCATGCCTCGGACACCTCCGCGGCCGATCCCAAAACCACTCCATGAGTGAGGGCGGAGAACCGGGCGAACTCGCCGAAGGCACGCTGATTTCGCACTTGCTGGAACTGCGCGACCGCTTGCTCAAGGCAATGCTGGCCGTGGGAATCTGCTTCATCCCGTGCGCCATGTACATGAACCAGCTGTTCACGTTCGTGGCGGATCCCTTGATCCACAAATTGCCCGCCGGCGCGACCTTGATCGCGACCAGCGTGGTGGCGCCGTTCACGGTGCCGTTCAAAATGGCGCTGTTGCTGGCGGTCGGGATCGCCATTCCCTTCGTGCTGTATCAGGCCTGGGCATTCGTCGCTCCCGGACTTTACAAGCACGAGAAGAAGCTCGCGGTGCCGCTGCTCATTTCCAGCGTGGTGCTGTTCTACCTCGGCGCCGCCTTCGCCTACTACGTGGTGTTCCCCGTGATGCTGAGCTTCTTCGTCGCCACCACTCCGCATGGCGTGCAGATGATGACGGACATGGGCAGCTATCTCGACTTCGTGATGATCCTGTTGCTCGCCTTCGGTTTGGCCTTCGAAGTGCCGGTCGCTACTGTATTATTGGTGTGGACGGGATTCGTCAGGATCGCAACACTCAAGAAGAACCGCGGTTTCGTGCTGCTCGGGATATTCATTTTTGCCGCCTTCGTCACGCCGCCCGATGCGGTGTCGCAGAGCGCAATGGCGGTGCCGATGTATCTCCTCTACGAGATAGGGATCATCATGGCGGGAATTCTGCTCAAGGATAAGATCGCGGCACGTGCCAAGGCGGACGCGGAACAGGCGCAGCGAGAGGCCGGGATCTAAAATTGACCGCGACCTTCTTCGGTCACCCGCGCGGCCTCGCCACGCTGTTCTTCACGGAGATGTGGGAACGCTTCACCTACTACGGCATGCGTGCCGTTCTGGTGCTGTTCCTGGTCGCCGCCGTGTCGAAGGGAGGGTTCGGTCTCGACGACAGGACCGCCACCGCCATCTACGGGCTGTACACCGCGGCCGTCTATCTCGCGGCGCTGCCGGGCGGCTGGATTGCCGATCGATTGATCGGCGCGCAGCGCGCGGTGCTGCTCGGCGGTCTCGCGATCACGCTCGGCAACGCGTTGCTGGCGCTGTCCACCTCACCGAAAGGATTTTACATCGGCTTGGTCGTGATCGTGATCGGCGTGGGCTTGCTCAAACCCAATGTCAGCGCGACCGTTGCGGGATTGTACCCGGAGGGCGGCGCCCGGCTCGATTCGGCATTCACGATCTTCTACATCGGTATCAACGTCGGCGGCATGCTGGGTCCCTTGATCACGGGATGGGCGCAGGAGTACTACGGCCCGCGCGCCGCCTTCGCCGCGGCGGCAGTGCTCATGGCGGTGGGTGTGCTGCAATTTCAATTGACGCGAAAGTACCTGGGCACCGCGGGTCTCAACAGCGCGTCCGGCGCGGAGCGCGCCAAGCCGTGGCTCACGCTGTGGGTGGGACTGGGCGCGCTCGCGCTGCTGCTGGCGGCGGCAGGCTCGGGACTGATCCCGGTCAACGCCCCGGCGCTCGCGCAGATCACCACTTACGTGATCCTCGGCATGGCCGGTCTGTACTTTTTGTATTACTTCGTCGCGGCCGAGCTCAACGCGGAGGAACGCCGGCGCGGGGTGGTGCTGGTCGTGCTGTTCCTCGGCTCTGCGCTGTTCTGGTCCGGGTTCGAGCAGGCCGGCTCCAGCCTGAACCTGTTCGCGGAACGCTACACCGACCGCAGCGTTGCCTGGCTGCACTTCGTCATTCCCACCGGCTGGTTTCAGTCGTTGAATTCGGTGTTCATCATCTTGTTCGCACCGTTTTTCGCCTGGCTCTGGATCGCGTTGGCGCGGCGCCACTTGAATCCGTCGGCGCCGGCCAAGTTCGCCCTCGGCGTCATGTTGATGGGTGCGGGATTTCTGGTGATGGCGGCGGCGGCGGCGATCGTGGCATCGGGATCCAAGGTGTCCCCGGGATGGCTGACGGTCACCTATATGGTGCATACCTTCGGGGAGCTGTGTCTCAGCCCCGTCGGTCTGAGCTACTACACCAAGCTCACTCCGACGCGCTACGTCGGCCAGATGATGGGCATGTGGTTCCTGGCGATATCGCTGGGCAATCTCGCGGCGGGGCTGATCGCCGGCGAATTCGACGCCAATAACGTGGCCGCGATGCCCGGCCAATACATGCATATCGTGTACTTCGCGGTGGGGTTGGGTGCGGTGCTGCTGATTTTGAGCCGCCCGGTGAAAAGATTGATGGGTGACGTGCAGTGAACACCGGCGCACCGTCAGGCCGCGCCGGATATTTCGAGGACGGGGTGCGCAAGCTCCGCGACCGGCACTCCCTCAAGGTGGTGATCGCGCTGGGGACGCTGTACGTGCTCTGGGGCTCGAGTTTTCTGTTCACCAAGATCGCGGTGAGCAATCTGCCGCCGGCGCTGTTCGGCGGGATCCGTTTTGCCACGGCGGGAATTCTGCTCGCGCTGATCGCATGGCTGTGGAGCGGCGACGCATTCCCCCGCCGCCTCGTCGAGTGGCGGCACGTCGCCATCGCGGGATTCCTCATGGTGTTCGTCAGCAACGGCTTGAACAGCTGGGCCATGCGCTACATGCCGACCAACCAGTCGGCGCTGCTCAACGGCACGTCGGCATTCTGGATCGCGGGTCTCGGCGTGTTCGGTCGGCGCGGCCACGCATTGACACGCTGGTCGGTGATCGGTCTCGTGATCGGATTTCTGGGCGCTGCACTGATGCTGATTCCGAAGGAACGGCTGAGCACCCACAGTTATCTGGCGCAAGCCGGCGTGCTGCTGGCGTGTCTCTCGTGGGCGCTCGGCACGCTGTACTACCGCAGCATCGACACGTCGTTGAGCTCGCTCATGTTCATGGCGCTGCAGATGCTCCTGGGCGGCCTCATGCTGCTCGGGGTCGCCGTGCTGCACGGCGATGCCGGCCGGTGGGTGCCGAATGCCGCCGGAATGTTGGCGCTCTGCTACCTGACTTTTTTCAGTTCATGCCTCGCGTATACGGCCTACGGCTGGCTGACCTTGAACGCCGCGCCGGCGTTGATCGGCACCTACGGCTACGTAAATCCGGCCATTGCCGCGTTCCTCGGCTGGCAGTTTCTGCATGAGCGTCTGTCGGGAACCCAGCTCGCCGGCATGATCGTCATCATCGCGGGCGTGGGCCTGTTGACGCTGCCGGGCGGCAGCCTCACCGATCCCAAGACGCTGGCCGAACCGAAGACTTGAGCGGCGGGGCGCGCCTGAGGGATGTATCCGAACGTGCCAATTTGGCGGTATCGGCCGCCGGCCCACACTTGACGTATACCAGGTGCCGTGATACTTCAAAATTCAATCCGATCGGGGAAATAGCACATGTCAAATATCACCACGGAGCGCTTGGTCACTGGCGATTGCTTCGTCCGAGGCACCCATATAGCAACCCCGGCTGGGGAGGTATGCATCGAGGATCTGCGCATCGGCGATCTCGTACTCACCGCATCCGGTGAATCGCGGCCGGTGCGCTGGCTCGGCCACAGCGAGGTTGACTGCGCGCGATTGCCCGATCCATCGGCTCGTTGGCCGATTCGCATCCAGGCCGGGGCCTGTACTGAAGGCCAGCCGTGCCGCGATCTGTATGTGAGTCGCGGCCATTCTCTGCTGATGGATGGCGTGCTGATCCAAGCCGAGACGCTGATCAACGGCGCCACGGTGGTCGAGATGCCCTGTGAGCGGGTGCAAATCTGGCATCTCGAGCTCGACAGCCATGACATCGTGATCGCCGAGGGCCAGCCGGTCGAGAGCTATCTGGATGTCGGCAATCGGTTGGCCTTCGTCGAGGGCGCAGATTTCATCGAGGCATTCCCGGATGTCCACCCCAAGCACTGGAGCGAAACGTGTGTGCCGTTGGTGAAGGACGGTCCGGTGGTCGAGCGCGCCAGGGCGGCACTGCTCGAGCGCGCCAAGGCCCTCGGTCATGTGATGACGGAAGAGGCCGATGTTCACCTCTTGGCGGACGGCAATCGAATCGATGCGCTGCGCTTGAGTCCAACGCGTTTGGCGTTCACGTTGCCGGCCCATGTCACCACGATCGAACTGCGGTGCCGCAGCTTCGTGCCCGCTTCCATCGGTGCCTCCAACGATATGCGGTCGCTGGGCATCTGCGTCAACCGGTTACAACTCAATGGCCTCGATGTGCCGCTCTATGACGACCACGTCTTCGCAGGCGGCTGGCATGATCTGGAACATGATGCCGGCGGTCCATGGCGTTGGTCGCACGCGTCGGCGCAACTGCCGGCCACCGCACGGCTGGTGGTGATCGATTTGCTGTTCGTGGGGTGCTATTACTGGCTGCAGCCGCCCGATGCCGTGTCGATCTCTGCTAGCTCGAGCCCAAGAGCGGCAACCATGATGTAGCAGCGTCAGGACACGGTGCACTCCTCCGCGCGCAACATGCGCCGCGCCAGCGGCGAACGTGCCGGGTCTGGCCTCGCTATGGCTGGCGGCGCTTGACGATGACTTCGACTTTTCCCTTGCCTCCGACAAACCACGATCCGATGAAGCTGACGACACTTACGAGCAGTGCGGTCCAAAAGGCCGCCGCAAACCCGGCGACATGCATGCCCGGGAGTATCCATGCCACCAGCGCCACCATGCCGGCGTTGATCACCAGCAGGAACAGCCCGAGAGTGACGATGGTCATCGGCAGAGTGAGCAGGATGGCAATCGGCCGGATCACGGAGTTGGCGACGCCGAGCAGCAAGCCCGCGAGAATCAGCGTGGCCGGCGTGTCGATGTAGACGCCGCGCACCCACGCGGTGGCCAACCAAAGGCCCAGTGCCACGATGCATGCGCGGATCAGAAACCCGGGCATGGCGATTCAGTAATCGAGACCGGGCAGCGGCGGATCCTTCGGCGCGACGGCCGGCTTTTTGGCCGGCGGCGGGGCTTCGAGCGCAGCTTTTATCCGCGCCAAATGGCGCTCCCACCCCAGGCGGAAGCGCGCGTAGACCTTGTCCCACGCCGCGGACTCAGGAACTCCCGAGCCGAGAAGCCGCAGCGAAGTCGTCCCTTCGCCTTTGCGCACGTCGAGCAGGAAGTCGTCGACCAGCGTGCCCTCCCCCGGTGGCCAATTGCTGCCGCTCAAGTAAATCAGCCGAAGGCGCCGGTTCACGTCGAAGACGTCGATGTGCGCCTCGCGGCTGTCCTCGTGACGCTTGCCCAGGCGATACACACCCCCCTGGCGCGGGTCGACCTCGGCTTCCGCACCCGACCAGAGTCGAATCAGAGCAGGATCGGTCAGCGCGCGCCAGACGCGGCTGGCGGACACCTCGACCTCGACCAGGTGCGCATAGCCGCGCGTGCCGTTGCGGGTCAATCTAGGAACGCTCATGGAATATGTCGAGCCTCGTGCGTGGATGGCGGCAGCTTGACGGAAAGCGGCCGCCGATGAGGTGTTAGAATCCCTGAATGGGGGAGGAACATCCATGGCTTATGTAGACATTGTGACCGCGCTCGCAGTTCTGCAATTCGTTCTATTTGGCGCCCAAGTCGCACAGGCGCGCGGGCGCTATGGGGTCAAGGCTCCCGCGATCACCGGCAACGCGATTTTCGAGCGCTACTTCCGTGTCCACCAGAATACCCTGGAACAGTTGGTGGTACTTGTACCCGCTCTTTATCTGTTTAGCCATTACTTCAGCCCGGCGGTGGCCGCGGCGCTGGGAGCAATCTACCTGGTCGGACGCCAGATCTACGCAATGACCTACGTCAAGGACCCGGCAAAGCGCTCGGCCGGCTTCGGCCTCACGGTCCTGCCGATGCTGATCCTGGTGTTTGGCGGCGTGCTCGGGGCCGTTCGCAGCCTGCTCTTCTAGAGATTCTTCCCGGCATCGGCGACTGGGGTATCGGCGCCCAGCAGATAGGCATCCAGCACCTTGCGGGCGATGGGCGCCGCCGCTGATGCACCGAAGCCGCCATTCTCCACCAATACCGAAATCGCAATCTTGGGATCCTCGAGCGGCGCGAAGGCGATGAACCAGGCGTGCTCGCGCTTGCGCACGTCCGCGTCCACGTGCTTCGTGCTTTCGGTCTGCTTGACGGTGACCACCTGGGCCGTGCCGGTCTTGCCGGCGAATTTGTACTTGGCTCCGGCGCCCGCGACATGCGCGGTTCCTGTGGTGACTGCGCCTTCCATACCGTCGAAGACCACCTGCCACTGCTCATCGGTCGCAATGTCGATCGGCTTCAACATCAGCGGCGAACGCTGTTCGATCTGGTCGGAGCCAGCCGCGCGTATTCCGGCAACCAGGCGCGGCGCGGCGATGATCTGTCCGCGTTCGGCGATCTCTGCGGCAAAATGCGCCTGCTGCAGGGGCGTGACCGTGATCGGACCCTGCCCGATGCCCATGCTGACGGTCTCACCCGGAAACCAGACCTGATCGGCCTTGCGCTTGAACGCTTTGCGCTTCCAATCCGGCGAGGCGTACAACCCCGGCTTCTCGCCCGGGATATCGATGTCGGTCAGCTCACCGTAGCCGAAGGTGCTCATGAACGCATGCATGCGATCGATGCCCATGCGCTCGGCGACGCGGTAGAAGTACACGTCGCAGGATCGCGAGATCGCGCTGCGCATGTCGACCGCGCCATGCTTTTCGTCGTCGCGGTACTTGTTGCTGCTGCCGGGCAGGGTGAAAAATCCCGGGCAGTACTCGGTCTGCTGCGGCGTCAGTATGCCGTACTTCTGCGCCGCCAGCGCGTACAGCGGCTTGACGGTGGAACCCGGCGGGTAGGCGCCGCGCAGGGCGCGATTGAGAAGCGGCTTGTCGATGTCGTTTTGCAGCGCCGCGTATTCGCTCACCGTCAGCCCGCGGACAAAGGCGTTGGGATCGAATCCGGGGGTGCTCGCGAGCGCGATCACATCGCCGGTCTTGGGGTCGAGCGCGACCACGGAGCCGCGCTTGCCCGCCAGCGCCGCTTCGGCGACCTTCTGAACACGCACGTCCATCCCCAGGATGAGGTCGTCGCCCGCAACCGGCGGATGCGTGTGCAGCAGCGGCGCGTACTCACCCAATTTCTCCACCGGCCTGCCCGCGGCGTTGACCAGAATTTCCTTGGAGCCGCGCTTGCCGTGCAGTTCATGCTCGTAGGCGGCCTCGACCCCGAGCTTGCCGATGAGGCTCGTGCCCGCATACTCGTCGCTGTCGATCGCCTTCATATCCTGCTCGTTTATCGCGCTCACGTAGCCGATGGCATGCACGGCGGTTTCACCGAGCGGGTAGTGCCGGGCCAGACGGGTTCGGATGTCGACGCCGGAGAATTGGTAGCGGTGCACCGCGAACAGCGCCATCTCCTCGTCGTTCAACTGCAGCTTGATGGGCACGCTCTCGTAGACTTTGTGCAGCAGGATGGTGCGCCGGGTATTGGCGAGTTCTTCACTGCGCAATATCCCGATGCTGACGAGCTGCGCGAGCGTCGCGTCGAGAGCCTTGGTATCGCCCACCTGCTCGCGCACCAGCTCGATCTGGTAGGCGGGCAGATTGTCGGCGAGCACCACGCCGTGCCGGTCGAGAATCAAGCCGCGGCTGGGCGGTATCGGCTCGGTACGGATGCTGTTGCCGAGCGATTGACTCGCGTAATACGAGTGCATCACCACCTGCAGGTAGAACAGGCGGCCGGCGACCGTCAGCAGCAGCACACCGGCAATGACGCCGGCGACCACGCTGCGAATCGCGAACAGCCGGTTCTCGGCAAAAAAGTTCTTGATCCGGGACTGGCGATTTCTGGCCATGGGCTAGCCGCTGCGACGCATGGGCAGGCAATGCCTGACGGTTTCGGCGCGTCGACTCCTGAAGGTAAGCGCGCGACTCGTACCGGCTTCGGCGCGTCGACTCCTGAAGGTAAGCGCGCGACGCGTACCGGCTTCGGCGCATCGACTCATGAAGGTAAGCATGCGACGCGTTCCGGCTTCAGCGCATCGACACCTGAGCGTGCGCATTGGCGCTCGCCTCCATCCACGTCTTGATGCGCTTGGCGTCGGCAACGCGCGTGTACTTGCCGAGCGAGTCCAACAACACGATGACCACCCGGCGACCGTCGATGACGGCCGCCATCACCAGACATTTGCCTGCCTCGGAGATGTAGCCGGTCTTCTGCACGGTGATGTTCCAATCCGGATTGGCCACCAGATTGTCGGTATTGCGGAACTCGACCGGGTGCTTGCGGATTTGAACGGTGTAACGGCTATCGGTGGAGTAGTCGCGGATGGCCGGATTGTGCGAGGCGGCAATGACCAGTTTGGCGAGGTCGGCCGGGCTTGCGACATTGTCGCTCGACAGGCCGGTGGGATCGACAAAGTGGGTGCCGATCATGCCGAGCGCCGCAGCCTTGGCGTTCATGGCGGCGACCATGGCGGGCATTCCGCCGGGATAGTTGTTGGCCAAGGCGTGTGCCGCACGGTTCTCGGAGGACATGAGCGCGAGGTGCATCAGGTCGCCCCGGGTCAGCACGGTGCCCACCGCGAGGCGCGAGAAGCCGCCCCTGCCATGCTCGCAGTCGGCGTCGGTGATCCGTATCTGTTCATCGAGCGGCTGCCCGGCATCGAGCACCACCAAGGAAGTCATCAGCTTGGTGATGGACGCGATGGGCATCGGCACATCGGAGTGGCGCGCATAGAGGACCGAGGAATCGCTCTCGTCGATGACCAGCACCGAACTCGACTTGAGTTTCGGGTCGCGCGGATCGCGGACCGGCTTCGCAAAGACCGGTGCCGCCAGCAGACTCAGGCAAATGCCCACTGCGCACAGCGCCCGGGAGGAATGTCGAAGCGTGCTTGTCATTGGGTTCTCAGATGATGCTGCGTTGAGCTGCATTTGACATCGTTCACCGGAGCCATGCAGTGATGCAGGCCTTACTTTGCCATCATTTTGTCGAATGTGCAGCACATTCAGCAGATTGCCGCCTGAACCTTACGCGTTTACCGCGCCGCCCGGCGCCTGCCGCAGTTCCTTGTCGCGCATCATTTTGCGTTCCGCCAGGCTGAACAAGTCGCGCATATCGCGGGAATCGTTTGGGTAATTCACCACGCCGATGCTGACGCTGCAGCGGATCATGCGCGAGCGCAGATCGAGCGTGGTCTTGTAGACGTTGTTCCGCACGCGTTTGACCACGACCTCGGCGATCTCCGGCGAGGCGCCGGGCAGCAGCACCGCGAATTCATCGCCGGCCAGCCGCGCCGCGTGGTCGGTATTCCTGATGCTTCGCTGCAGGCACTTCGCCACCACCGTGAGCGCACTGTCACCGGCCTCATGACCGAACGTGTCGTTGATGTCCTTGAGCTTGTCCATGTCGACCAGCAGCATCGCGTAGACGCCGCGATCGCGCTCGCAGGCTTTGTGTTCGCGCTTCCACAGCTCGTTGAACATGCGCAGATTGTACAGGCCGGTCAGCGCATCGTTCTGCGACAGATCCTGCAGCCGCTCGCGCGCCTCCGACATGTCGGCCGACAAGGTGGTCGTCAGCAAGGCGATCAACAAGAAGGGCACGAGTTGACCCACGGCCTGGCCGGCGTACGTCAACGACACGACGTCCAGCCCGGGCGTGGCGGCGGCCAGCGACAGGTGGCAGAGAAAAATCACCGCCACCTGCACCAGGGTGACGAGTCGTCCGAGTGTCAGCGCGGAGAGCACGATCGGCAGCAAGTACAGATTCAGCAGCGGACTGGAATTCTTGCCGCTGAACCACAGTGCCCCCGTGACGAATATCACCATCGACCAGGATTCGATGAGCAGCCGCGTGCGGGTACGCCCTGCGAAGAAGCGCCGGCGGCGAAACGCGACGATGGCAATCAGGAACGCGGCCAACAGCGCCGACACCGGCCACGGCCGCGTGAACGCATGCTCCCAGACCAGCACCAGCGCGGCGAGTACCAGACACAGAATTTCAATGGAGCGGGTGCTGCGCAAGCGTTATCAGCCTGTCGGGGGCGGCCGCGGTGGGCGCATCGTTGCTCCGACAGGCCCTATCTGAGGGCCGCGGACACGGAGCCGGCGCCGCCGACGGTGGGCGTTTTGAGCTCCTGCACCGCCCGCTTCACCTCGGCATCGCGCTGCAGCAGCGGAGCATCGGCGGCGGGCGGCACGCTCGGCGGCTTCGGGTCGCGCTCCAACTCGATGTCCGGCGCGATGCCGCGGTGATTGATCGAGACACCGGACGGTGTGTAATAGAGGGACGTGGTGAGCTTGATCGCACGGTCGCCGCTCAGCGGTATCACCGTCTGCACCGACCCTTTGCCGAAGCTGGTGCGGCCCATGAGCTTGGCGCGATGATTGTCCTTGAGCGCACCGGCGACGATCTCCGCCGCCGACGCCGATCCGCCGTTGATCAGCACCACGATCGGGGCGCCGTTGAGTGCGTCGCCCGGGGTCGCGTCCATTTCGAACTTCGACTCCGGCGTGCGCCCTTTGGCGGTCACGATGACCCCACGGTCCAGAAACGTGTCCGACACTGACACCGCCGCCTCGAGCACTCCGCCGGGGTTGTTGCGCAGGTCGAGCACCAATCCCTTGAGGACCCCGCCGTTGCTCTTGCGCAGCTCCTTGAGCGCGGCGTTCAGATCATCGGCGGTGGTTTCGCTGAATTGCGAAATACGCACGTAGCCCATGCCGGGCTCGAGCAACTCGGACCTGACGCTGTGCAGTTCGACTCGCGAGCGCTGCAGCGTGAACTGCAGCGGCTCGCTCATGCCCTCGCGCAATATTCCGATTTTGACCGTGGTCCCTTCCTTGCCACGCATGCGCCCGATGGTGTCCGACAACGTGGTGGTGTTCACCGGAATGCCGTCGATGGTGGCGATGACATCGCCCGGCCGGATTCCCGCCGTGGCCGCGGGTGAGCCTTCGAACGGCGAAACCACCACCACCTCGTCGTCTTCCATGGACACTTCGATGCCGACGCCGGAATATTCGCCGGAACTGCTGATCTTGATTTCGTCGTATTCATCGACGTCGAGGTAGGCGGAATACGGATCCAACGACGACACCATGCCGCGAATCGCCGCCTGCAGCAGCTGATGGTCGTCGACGGGATTCACGTAGTCATGTTTGACGCGCTCCAGCACATCGGCCAGCGTGCGGGCGTCCTGCCACGGCAGGTCGCTGCCCTGCGGCGCGGGTTTGCCGGCGAGCACCGCGCCGGTCAGCCCCAGCGACGCGGCGATCAACAGGCCGGTGGCCAGCAACCTCACATGGCGCGACTTGCGGCTCATCGGACATCCGGCTCCTTGCATGGGCGATTGGGAAAGAGTGTCGACGGGCGTCAGCATACGTCCGGCGGCGGCTTGCCGCCAGCCACGCTACGGGTTCGACTTCAGCCAGATTTTCGGGTCGAGCGTCTTTCGGCCCTCGCGAATCTCGAAATAAAGCTGCGGTGCGTCGCCGTCCGCGTCGCTCATGGCCGCGATGACGTCGCCCGGAGCGACCCGGTCGCCGACCGACTTGTAGAGCACTTCGGCGTGGCCGTACAGGGTCATGTAGCCGCCGCTGTGCCCGACGATGAGCAGCAGCCCCAATCCTTGCAGCCAGTCCGCATACACGACGCGTCCATAGTACGCGGCGCGCACCCGCGCGCCGCGCGTGGTTTCGATCATTTCGCCGTTCGCGCGCCGCTCCTGGAAATGCGTGGTCACGCGGCCCTGCACCGGCCACGGCAGCCGGCCGCGCATGTGTTCGAAGCCGCGGTCATCGATCTGAAAATCCTGCAGCATGCGCGCGAGATCGGCCACCAGTGTTTCGACCGCCTGTTCCTCGCGCTTCAAATCGGCGAGCTGCTCGTTGCCGCTGACCACCCGTTGGTCGAGCGCCGCGAGCGCGCCGGCGCGCTCGGCACGCGCATGCGTGAGATCCTTGAGCTCGCGGCTCGCGTCCTGCTCGAGTGCCGCAAGATCGGCGCTCTGTTGCTCGATCTCCCCGAGCAGCAGCTGCAGCCGCCGCTCCCGATCCTGGATCGCCTCGATGCTGCTGCTGCGCTGCCGGGCGAAGTATCCATAATAGGTGAGCGTGCGGCCGAGCAGAGCGGGGTCGCTCTGCAGCAGCAGCTTGAGTTGCTCGCGGCGGCCGATCATGAATGCCGCGCGCATTTGCGCCGCCAACGCCGCACGTTCCGACTGCAATGCGTCTTGCTCGCGCCGTTGCCCGGCGCGCAGTTCCGCGGCGCGCCGTTGCGCGGCGCCGATCGCGGCACGCAGAGCGTCGAGCTTCACCCGCTTGGCGGCGATGCCGAGCTCCGCGTCGCGCAGGCGCGCCCCCGCGGCGTCGCGCCGCTTGAGCTCCTCACCGAGCTGCCGGGTGAGCGCGGCAATGTGCTCACGGACCGCCGCGAGCCGCGCCTTGGCCTGCGCGGAGTCGGCTTCGGGCGCCGTCCCCCCGGCGCACACCCAGGCACCGCCGGAGGCGCACAGCAGGGCGGCGCTGCAGACGAGTCCGGGCCAGGGATTTATGGTGAATCTCATCTGGGGCGCAAGCATACAAGCCTTGTGGCCGCTGCTATACTCGGCGGCTCTGAAAACCGAGTGTGCGTGCCGAATGCAGCGATTGTTCGAGTTCATTGGCCATCATCCCTATCTGGCCGCGGCTGCGGTGTTGGCCGCCGCCGCGGTGGCTTTCTATGAGATTCGCGAGCGCCTGCAGGCCTTCGCGGCGCTCTCCGCGATGCAGGCGGTGCGGCTCATGAATCAAGGGGCGCTGGTGATCGATTTGCGGGGCAAGGAATTGTACGACGCGGGCCACATCGGCGACGCGCGCAACGTTCCGCTGGCGGAGCTTGCGTCGCAGGCGGAATCGCTGAAGAAATGGCGCGACAAGCCCGTGATCACGTATTGCGACAGTGGTACCAACGGCGCCAGCGCCGCGCGCACGCTGATGAAGCTCGGCTTCACCAAGGTGTCGAACCTTCAAGGCGGCTTCAACGCCTGGCTCAAGGACAATTTGCCGCTGGCGAAAAGCGCCCCCGGCGGCAAGGGAGGCGCGAAATGACGCAGCCCGACGTGACGCTGTATGTGTCCGGCTGGTGTCCCTACTGTCAGAGAGCCAAAGCGCTGTTGACGCAGAAGCAGGTGGCATTCAAGGAAATCGATGTCGAGGACGGGCCGCAGTTCCGCGAGGAAATGGTTGCGCGCAGCCGGCGGCGCACGGTTCCGCAGATTTTCATCGGCGACAGGCACGTCGGCGGCTGCGACGATCTCATGGAGCTCGACCGCAGCGGCGAACTCGATCGACTACTTCAGGGGGCGTAATGAACGATCTGACGACTCCGGGACCGCAGGGCGGCATCGGCGGTGTGCAAGTAAGCCTGCAGAGCGTTTACTTGAAGGACTGCTCCTATGAATCGCCGAACGGACCGCGGCTGCCGAACAGTCAGGCGTGGGAGCCGAAATTCCAGCTCAACATGAACACCACCGCCGAAGAGCTCGCGGCCGATGTTCGCGAGGTGCTGCTGACCATCACGCTCGAGGCGAAGCAAGGGGAGGCGACGCTGTACCTGGTCGAAGTGAAGCAGGCCGGCGTGTTCACCATCTCCGGCGCCTCGATCGAGGATTTGAAACGCTTGATCGGCAGCTTCTGTCCGAGCGTGTTGTTCCCTTATGCGCGCGAGGTGATCTCGGATTTGATCGTCAAGGGCGGATTCCCGAATTTCCTTCTGCCGCTGGTGAATTTCGACGCCCTGTTTTCGCAGGCGTCCGAAGCGCCGCAACCCGGTCTCGTCAACTAGGACCGACGTTGCCGAGGCGGCGCGCAGAACCCATCACGGTCGTCGGCGCCGGCTCCTGGGGCACGGCGCTCGCCATTCAACTCGCGCGCGAAGGTCATCGCACGCAGCTGTGGGGACGCGATGCGGCGCAGCTCGACCTGCTGCGGCGTGCGCGCTGCAACCAACGGTATCTGCCGAACGCCCCGTTTCCCGACTCATTGCATGTCGCGTCCGACCTGGCGCAGGCGCTCGGCGAGGCTCGCGACGCGCTGATCGCGGTCCCGTCGCACGCGTTTCGCGCGACGCTGCAGCTCATCGAGCCTCACCTGCACAGCGGCGCGCGCATCGCCTGGGCCACCAAGGGATTCGAGATCGCGAGCGGGCTGCTGCCGCACCAAGTGGCGCGGCAGGTGCTGGGCGAACGCCCGGGTGCGGTTCTGTCGGGTCCGACGTTTGCCAGCGAGGTCGGTGCCGGATTGCCGAGCGCCATGACGGTCGCGTCGCAGGACATCGAGTTCGCGAGACAGCTGGCGGTCAGTCTGTCGGGGCCGAGTTTTCGCGCCTACACGCAAACCGACATCATGGGTGTCGAGGTGGGCGGCGCGGTGAAGAATGTCATCGCCATCGGTTCCGGCATCGCCGACGGCATGGGTTTCGGCGCCAACACCCGCGTCGCGCTGATCACGCGCGGCCTTGCCGAGATGATGCGCCTCGGCGTCCAGCTCGGCGCGGCGCGCGAGACGTTCATGGGGCTCGCGGGGCTCGGCGATCTGGTGCTGACGTGCACCGACGATCAATCCCGCAACCGGCGATTCGGCATGGCTCTGGGTGAGGGCCGCACGTTGAGCGAGGCGCACGCCCGCATCCAGCAAGTCGTCGAAGGCGTGCCCGCGGCGCGCGCCGTCTACGACGTGTCGCGGCGGCTGCAGGTGGACATGCCGATCTGCCATGAAATCTTCCGCATCCTGCATGAAGGCAAAGCCGCGCGCGAGGTGGTGGTGGCGCTGATGGGACGCGATGTACGCTCCGAAACGGACTAGCCTGGAACCCCATCCCGCCCGCTCGGCGCGGCGCAGCCCTCGAATTGAAGTTGGCGCCAGGCTTCGTACGCGATCAGCGCAACCGCATTCGACAGATTGAGGCTGCGGCTCTGCGGACGCATCGGGATGTGGACGCGGTCGTGGGCGCCCGCCCGGTGCAGCACCTCGCCACTCAGGCCGCGCGTCTCCGGTCCGAAAAGGAATGCATCGCCACGCCGGTATCGAATGTCGCTGTAGCGGTGCGGGGCGCCGGTTTCGACGGCAAACAGCCGCGCACCGTCGAGTTCGGCCACGCACCCGTCGAGGTTCGCGTGAACCTTGATCCGTGCAAGATCATGGTAGTCGAGGCCTGACCGCTGCAGGCTTCGGTCGTCGAGTCGGAACCCCAGCGGTTTCACCAAGTGCAGGGTCGCGCCGGTATTTGCGCAGAGTCGAATGGCGTTGCCGGTGTTCGGCGGAATCTCCGGTTCGAAAAGCACGATGTGAAACATGAAGAGGCGTCAGGCGACATCCTCCATGCCCAGTTCCTTCATCTTGCGCGTCAGCGTGTTGCGCCCCCAGCCGAGGAGCTTGGCCGCATCCTGCTTGAGGCCATCGGTCTTGCGCAGCGCCACGCGGATCAGGATGCGTTCCACTTCGGGCACGGTTTGATCGAGCAGCCTGAGCGTTCCCGCGGCCAGCTCCTGCTCGGCCCAGTGGGAGAGTTTCGCCATCCAATCGTGATTCGCCGATTGGCCGGCCGATGCGCCGCCGAGATCGGGCGGAATATCCTCGGCGCGAATCTCGCGGCCCGGCGCCGTCACGGTCAACCGCCGGCAGGCATTGACGAGCTGGCGCACATTGCCGGGCCAGTCGAAGGTCACCAGCGCGGTTTCCGCGGGCGCGGTCAGTAATTTCGGTTCCACACCGAGCTCCTGTCCGGCGACCGCCAGATAGTGGCGCAGCAATTCCGGAACATCCTCGCGGCGGTCGCGCAACGGCGGAATCTCGATGCGAATGACGTTGAGCCGGTGCAGCAGATCTTCGCGAAAATGTCCGGAGCTGACCCGTGCCTCCAGATCCTGGTGGGTTGCGGCGATGACCCGCACATCGACCTTCACCGGCGTCTGTCCGCCGACCCGGTAGAATTCTCCCTCGGCGAGCACACGCAGCAGGCGGGTCTGCAACGCCGGCGACATGTCGCCGATTTCGTCGAGAAACAGCGTGCCGCCATCCGCCTGTTCGAAGCGGCCGCGGCGCAGGGCGTCGGCGCCGGTGAACGCGCCCTTCTCGTGACCGAACAGCTCGGACTCGAGCAGATCGGCGGTGAACGCCGCCGTGTTGAGCGCGACAAAGGCGCGGTTGGAGCGTGGGCTGTGGCGATGCAACGCGCGCGCCACCAGTTCCTTGCCGGTGCCGGATTCGCCGGTGATCAGCACGGTCATGCTGGAGCGCGACAGCCGGCCGACGGCGCGAAACACCTGCTGCATGGCGGCCGCCTGGCCGAGCAGTTCCGGGATGCTGCGCCGGGCGGCCTCGACATCGATCGACACTGTCGCTTGCTGGGCGGCGCGGCGCACCAGATCCACCGCCTTGTCGATGTCGAAGGGCTTCGGCAGATACTCGAACGCGCCGCCTTGGTACGCGGCCACCGCGGCGTCCAGGTCCGAATGTGCGGTCATGACGATGACCGGCAGACCGGGCCTCGATCCTTGGATCTCCTTGAGAAGGTCGAGGCCGCTGTGCCCGGGCATGCGGATGTCGGTCATCAGCACGTCAGGCGCGCCGGAGCGCAAGGCCGTGAGTACGTTGTCGGCTTGATCGAAGCACTTCGCCGTCATGCCGCTGCCCTTCAACGCCTTCTCGAGCACCCAACGGATGGAGGCATCGTCATCGACCAACCAAACCTGCAGGGGCTTCGAGTTCATACGGAATCCATGGGCAGCAAAATGACGAAATTGGTTCTACCCGGCGCGCTGTCGAATTCGATCAGCCCGCCGTGGCGGCTGACCAAGTCCTGGGCGATGCCGAGGCCGAGTCCGCTGCCGTCGGCGCGCCCGGAGACCAGCGGATAGAAGATCGTGTCGCGGATCTCGGGCAGCACTCCCGGTCCGTTGTCTTCGAATTGAATAGAGGCCACCAGCCGATGGCGTTTCGCACCCACGCTCACGTTGCTGGCGGCGCGCGTGCGCAGCACCAGCCGTGGCGCAAGGACGTTCGCGCCCGACAGCGCTTGGATGGCGTTGCGCCCCAGATTCAGCATGGCCTGGATGATGTGATTGGGATCAAGCGTCAGCGGCGGCAGGCTCGGATCGTAGTCGCGATCGACCGTCACTCCCTCCGCTGCCTCGCTGCGCAGCAAGTGGTATACGCGCTCCAGCAATTCGTGCACGTTCACCAGCTGCTTGGCCGGTGGGCGGCCGGGGCCCAGCATGGAATCGAGCAAGTGGGTGAGCCGGTCGGCCTCGCTGATGATGACCCGGGTGTATTCGCGCAATGCGGGGTCCAGCAGTTCGCGTTCCAGCAGCTGCGCGGCACCGCGCAATCCGCCGAGCGGGTTCTTGATTTCGTGCGCCAGCTGGCGAACCATCAGTCGGCTGCCGCCGAGCTGCGCCAACAGGGCATTCTCCCGGGTCAGGCGCCGATGCTGAGTGATGTCTTCGATTTCGAGCAGCAGCTGCCCATGGTGCATGCCTAAGGTGATCTGCGTGACCGCGCAGTCGAGAATGCGGTCGACGCCACCGGGGCCGGGCCACGCGAGCTCACGCTGCACCACTCCTTCACCGCCGCGGCGCGCGCGTTCGAACAGCGGCAGCAGAGAATCCGCGCCGCGCGTCAACTCGGCGAAGTTCCGGCCCAGCGTCTGATTGGGGCCGAGTCCGATCAGGGTTTGCGCGGCGGCATTCAGGTAACTGACATTGAGATTGTGATCCAGCAAAAACACGCTGGTGACGAGGGCATCGAGCAACTCGGTGCCCTCGATGCGCAGCGGATCCAAGGTGAATTCAGCGGCCAATCGGAGCGTCCGGTCGGGTGAGTCGGGTCGGGTTCGCGGGTGCAGCGGCGCCAATTCGCTTGGGGCGGATCGGGTTCGCGGGTGCAGCGGCGCCAAATCGCTTGGAGCGGCTCAGGTTCGCGGGTGCAGCGGCGCCAATTCGCTGGGCTGACGCACGAAGAAACTCACGCTCGCCGTGCTCTGAGATTCGCCGGTCTCCTGGTCGGTGATGGTCGCGGCCAGCGCGTAGGTACCGCGATCCAAATGCGGCAGCGTGAACTGCGTCGCCGTGGGCCCCTGATCCTGCAGCTCCTTGCCGTTGAGGTGCCAGGTGATGGTCTGATGGGGCTTGAGGGCGGGGGCGAGATCCAGCTGCACCGCCACGGCTTCGTCGCCGAAGAATGTCTGGCCGGAGGCGGGGGAGGTGATCGCGAACTGCGTGTAATTGACCCCCGGCGACTCGGTCGGCTGGGCACCCTGCCCCCCGGCACCGGCGGATGCCTGGCCCGCTGCCGGCGCTTTCACGGCGGGACCGGCGGTCACGATCTTCTCCGCGCCGGGCATCGGCTGATCGGAAAAGTGCACCACCCCGTCGGAGTCGGTCCATTTGTACACCACGGCGGCCTGCCCCGCGAACGCCGCAAGACCGGCCAGCGCAATCCAAAGTTGCCGAGGATGCATAAGTGCAAATCATAGCCCTATCGACTCCCGGCCACCAATCCGGGGGGCATCGCCCCCAAGACTGGTATGCCCTGCTGTTCACAGGTTCACAGGCTGTAATACATCTCCACTTCGATCGGATGCGTGGTCATGCGCAGACGGGTCACTTCCTTCATTTTGAGCTCGATGTAGGCGTCGATCAGGTCGTCGGTAAACACACCCCCGGCCTTGAGGAAGCCCCGGTCCTTGTCCAGGTAGTCGAGCGCCATATCGAGGGAGTGGCACACCGTCGGAATCTTCTTGTCCTCTTCCGGCTCCAGGTCGTACAAATCCTTGTCGCCGGGGTCGCCCGGATGGATCTTGTTCTGGATGCCGTCGATGCCGGCCAGCAACATGCTGGCAAACGCGAAGTAGGGATTGGCCGTCGCATCGGGAAAGCGCACTTCGATGCGCCGGCCTTTCGGGTTCGAGACCCAGGGAATGCGGATCGAGGCCGAGCGATTGCGGGCGGAATAGGCGAGTTTGACGGGTGCTTCGAACCCCGGCACCAGACGCTTGTAGCTGTTGGTGCTCGCGTTGGTGAACGCATTGATGGCGCGCGCGTGCTTGATGATGCCGCCGATGTAATACAGCGCGGTGTCCGAGAGGCCGCCGTACTTGTCGCCTGCGAACAGTGCCTTGCCTTCCTTCTGCAGCGACTGATGCACGTGCATGCCGCTGCCGTTGTCGCCGACGATGGGCTTGGGCATGAAGGTCAGCGTCTTGCCGTAGCCGTGCGCCACGTTTTGCAGTGCGTACTTGAGAATCTGCACCTCATCGGCCTTCTTGGTGAGGGTGTTGGCGGCGACGTTAATTTCACCCTGGCCGGCGGTCGCCACTTCGTGGTGATGGACCTCGAATTTCAAGCCCATTTCCTCGCAGGCCATGGACATGGCGGTGCGGATGTCCTGCTGCGAATCGACCGGCGGCACCGGGAAGTAGCCGCCCTTGACGCCGGGACGATGCGCCTTGTTGCCGTCCTCGTAGGTCTTGCCCGAGTTCCAGGCACCCTCGTAGGAATCCACCTCGTAGGCGCAGCCGTTCATGCTCGAGCTGACGGTGACGTTGTCGAAGATGAAAAATTCGTTCTCTGGACCGAACAGTGCGGAGTCCGCCACCCCAGTGGACTTCAAATACGCTTCGGCGCGTTTCGCGAGCGAGCGTGGATCGCGCTCGTAACCCTGCATGGTCATGGGCTCGATCACATCGCAGCGCAGATCGACGGTTGTCTCTTCATAGAAGGGGTCGATGACCGCGGTCGCGGCATCCGGCATCAAGATCATGTCCGACTCGTTGATCCCCTTCCAACCGGCGATCGACGAGCCATCGAACATTTTTCCGTCCGTAAAGAACCCCTCGTCCACCAAGCGGGTGGGAATGGTCACGTGGTGTTCCTTGCCAATCGTGTCGGTAAAGCGGAGATCGGCGAATTTAGCCTCTTTTTCTTTGATCAATGTCAGAACATCGGCGGGAGTCATAGCGTCCTCGCGGTGGGTTAGTGCTTAGAGTAAACGGGGTCACGAAGGCAATGCAGCAAATGTGCCATGACGGTGCAGCTACGGATCAATCACTTGCACATCGGCGCGTCGCGGTTTGCACCATCATGGACCAAAACGACCTCGGAAACGCGCGTACTTGGTGCGTAACTGGCCCGGCTGGTAATGCTAACGGAATTCCTGAGCTCTATTCGCCAGGAATGGGCCAATTGGGTGCACGGTGAGGCCTGAGACACCCGGCGGCCCAGACGCTCCCGCTAGGAGCAGCGACTCAGACAAGGGGGTTCGGACACGGGAGGCTCACACAAGGCGGTTGAGACACGAGGGCGGCTCAGACGCTGGGCCGGTCAAGACATTGGGGCGGCCAGACGGTGGGCGGCGAAGACACTGGGGGGTGGCATCGCTATACTCGCGCATCTTTCGCCCGAGCATCCCATGGCCCCCGCGCAGAAGCCGCCCAACACCTTCCAAGAGCTGATTTTCCAGTTGCAAAAATACTGGTCGGATCGGGGCTGCATCGTCATGCAGCCCTACGACATGGAAATGGGCGCCGGCACCTTTCACCCGGCCACGTTTCTGCGCGCCGTGGGTCCGGAACCCTGGGCGGCCGCCTACGTTCAGCCCTCGCGGCGGCCGACCGACGGGCGCTACGGCAACAATCCGTTCCGCTTGCAGCATTACTTTCAGTTCCAGGTGTGCATCAAGCCCTCGCCCGATGATTTTCAGGAGCTGTACCTGGGCTCGCTGCGCTGCCTGGGGTTCGATCTGCTGACGCACGACATCCGTTTCGTCGAGGACAACTGGGAATCGCCGACGCTCGGCGCCTGGGGCATGGGCTGGGAAGTGTGGCTTAACGGCATGGAAGTATCCCAGTTCACCTACTTCCAGCAGGTGGGCGGCTTGGACTGCCACCCGGTGATGGGAGAAATCACCTATGGACTCGAACGCCTGGCGATGTACATCCAGGGCAAGGAAAGCATTTTTGACATCGTATGGACCGAGGGACCGTTCGGCACCGTGACCTACGGGGATGTGTTCCATCAAAACGAGGTGGAGCAGTCGACGTACAATTTCGAAAAAGCCGACGTGCCGGCGCTGGCGGCGCAGTTCGATGCGCACGAAATCGCCTGCCGCGCCCTGCTCGACGACAAGTTGGTGCTGCCGGCCTACGAGCAGATGGTGAAGGCGTCGCACACCTTCAATCTGCTGGACGCGCGCCACGCGGTCTCGGTGACCGAACGGCAGCGATTCATTCTGCGCGTGCGCGCGCTGGCGCGCGGCGTGGCCGAGGCGTTCTATGCCAGCCGCGAGGCGCTTGGCTTTCCGCTGATCAAGACCGCCCCGGCACAACGCGTGGCTTGATGAGCGCGCAGGTCTTGCTGTTCGAGCTCGGCACCGAGGAGCTGCCGCCGCGCACCTTGCAGACTCTGTCGAACGCCCTGACCGAGGCGGTGCTCAAAGGCATCGACGCCGCCGGCATTCCGCACGGCAGCGCACACAGTTTCGCCACACCGCGGCGGCTCGCCGTCAGCATCGAGCAAGTGGCGGAGCGCCAGCCCGACAAGCCCCTGGAACGGCGCGGACCGCCGCTCAAAGCGTGCTTCGACGCGCAGGGCGAGCCGACCCAGGCCGCGCTCGCGTTCGCGAAGCATTGCGGCGTGACGGTGTCGGAACTCACACCGTCGACGACCGACAAGGGCACGTGGCTGACCTTCCGCGGCGTCGAGCACGGCGCAGCGACGGTGAGCTTGTTGCCCGGCATCGTCACCCGGGCGGTTGCGGCGTTGCCGATTGCCAAACGCATGCGCTGGGGCACGCGTACGGCGGAGTTCGTGCGGCCCGTGCACAGCGCCGTTCTGCTGTTCGGCGAAAGCGTCGTGCCCGCCGAGGTGCTCGGCCTCACGACCGGACGCCTGACCTTCGGCCATCGCTTCCATGCGCCGCAACCCATCTCCCTCAAATCGGCGAAGCAGTACGCGGGCCGCCTGCGCCGTGCGCGGGTGGTGGCCGATTTCGACGCGCGCCGTGAACTGATCCGCGAGGGCGTGAACGCGGCGGCGGCCGCGGCCGGCGGCCTGCCCTTGATCGACACTGCGCTGCTCGACGAAGTGACGGCCTTGGTTGAATGGCCGGTGGCGATATCAGGCCGCTTCGAGCAGCAATTCTTGAGCCTGCCGCGGGAAGTCGTGATTGCGACTGTTCAAGATCACCAGCGCTATTTCCCGGTGCAGGGCGCCGACGCGCAGCTCACCGGCGGGTTCGTCACCGTGGCCAACATCGAAAGCCGCGACCCCTCGAAGGTGCGGGAGGGCAACGAACGAGTGGTGCGGCCGCGCCTGAGCGACGCGGCGTTCTTTTGGGACCAAGACCGCAAGGTGTCGCTGCAGGAGCACGCATCGCGACTCCGCGGCATGGTTTTTCAATCCCGATTGGGCAGTTACGCCGACAAGACGCTACGGGTGAAGGCACTCGCGCAATTGATCGGCGAGCGCATCGGCGCCGGTCCTCTGGCCGCACCGGCGGCGCTGCTCGCCAAGGCCGACCTGATGACCGCCATGGTGGGAGAATTTCCGGAACTTCAGGGGACCATGGGCCGCTACTACGCGCTGGCGCAGGGTGAACCCGAGGAATTGGCCCGCGCGCTCGAGGAGCACTATCGTCCTCGCTTTGCCGGCGACTCGCTGCCGTCGACCAAGACCGGGCAAGCCGTGGCACTGGCGGACAAGATCGACACCTTGGTCGGGATCTTCGCCATCGAGCAGCGCCCGACGGGCGCCAAGGATCCCTTTGGCCTGCGTCGCGCCGCCGTCGGCGTGTTGCGCATCCTGCTCGAGGGCACACTCGACTTGGATCTGTTCGAGTTGTTGCGCGCCGCGGCCGCCGCGCAGCCGGTATCCCGGGACGGAGTGGTCGATGAAGTGTACGATTTCATCGCAGAGCGGCTGCGGGGAATCTTGCTGGAACGGCCCGGCACCACCAGCGACATGCTGGATGCCGTGCTATCCAGCCGTCCTGGCTCGCCGCTCGACGCCGAGCACCGCTTGCGGGCGCTGCAAGAGTTCCTGCTGCTGCCCGAAGCCGGCGTCCTCGCAGCCATCAACAAGCGCATCGCGAACATCCTGAAGAAGACCTCGCCCGTCGGCGCTGCGACGGTCGATGCCGGCGCGCTCGGCGAACCTGCCGAGCGGCGGCTGCACCAGGTGTTGCGCGAGCTCTCCGTTCCGGTGCAGGATGCGATCGAGCGGCGCCAGTATGCGCACGGTCTCAAGGCGTTGGTCGGACTGCAGGTGCCAGTCGATGAGTTTTTCGAGCGCATCTTGGTGATGGACGAGAATATCGAGCGGCGCAACAACCGCCTCGCGCTGCTGCGCGATGTGCAGCGGCTGCTCGGCGGGGTGGCCGACCTGTCGCGCTTGCCGGGTTGATCCGCATTCGTGCAGCTGTTCCGCTCGCTGCTCTTCACCACCTATATGATGGCATCGGCCTGCGTGTTCGGCGGCGTGATGGCATTGGGCTTCTGGCTGCCTTACGCCGCGCAATTCGCGATCGCGCGCTGCTGGGCGCGCATTCTGCTCTGGATGCTCGAGCGCCTGTGCGGCCTCAAGTTCGTGGTGGAAGGGCGCGAACGCATTCCTGCGGGGAACCATATCGTGATGAGCAATCACACTTCCGCGTGGGAAACGGTCGCGCAATTCGTGATCTTTCCGCCGCAGGTTTGGGTGCTGAAGCGCGAGTTGCTGTGGATTCCGTTCATCGGCTGGGGCCTCAAGCTGCTGCGTCCGATCGCCATCAATCGCGGCGCGAGTCACCGCGCAGTGCATCAGGTGGTCGAGCAAGGCAAGGCTCGCTTGCGCGACGGTCTGTGGGTGATCATATTTCCCGAAGGAACCCGGGTGATCGCCGGGCAGACGCGTAAATTCGGCGTGAGCGGCTCGCTGCTCTCGATCGCGTCCGGCAAGTCGCTCGTACCGCTGTCGCACGATGCCGGCAAGTTCTGGCCCCGGCGCGGAATCGTCAAGCGGCCCGGCACGATTCGCGTCGTCATCGGCGAACCGATCGAGCCCGCGGGCAAAGAGCCGCGCGAGCTCAACGAACAAGTGCGGCAGGCGATCGAAGCGGGCCTGGCCCGGGTCGCCTCCTTATCACGCGACACTGAAGGAGACACCCCTCGATGAGCGCATCCGCCGAGATTGTGAAGCCCGTGACCCGCCTCCGCAGTGGTGCGGTGAACCTGATTGAAACGGTGGGCCAGTCGCTCGCGGCGATCGCGCCGACGCTCACACCGGCGCTCAATATCTCGGTGGTCGCCGGACTCGCCGGACTCGGTTGCTGGATGTCCTACTTCATGGGTACCCTGGGGGTGGTGATCGTGGCGGCGAGCGTCGGCGTGCTCGCCTCGCGGCATCCCGAGGCCGGGTCGTATTTCGTGTATATCGGCCGCAGTTTCGGTCCGTTCGCGGGTGCGCTGGCCGGCTGGTCGATGATCAGTGCCTACATGTTCACCGCGGTGGCGACGACGCTGTCGTTCGCCATTTTTTTGCGCGACATACTCACCGACTTCGGCATCGAACTGGGAATGCTGCCCTCCGTGCTGGTGCTGTTGGTGTTCATCGCCACGGTGACGTATGCCGCGTACCGGGACGTCAAATTCTCGTCGCGCGTCGGGTTGCTGCTGGAAGTGCTGTCGATCGGCATCATCATCGTCATCACGGCCTGCTTCGTCCGTGTGCAGGGAACCGTGGTCGACCCGCCGCAGTTGAAGATCGCGGCATTCCACTACGGCGGCGTGTTTTCGGCGCTGCCGTTCGTGCTCTTCAGCTTCGTGGGTTTCGAAAGTTCCGCCACGTTGGCGAAGGAGTCGGCCGATCCCCGGCGCAACATCCCACTGGCGGTGATGGGGTGCGGCGCGTTCTCCGGAATTTTCTTCACCATCATGGCGTATCTGATGGTGTTCGGCATCGGCAATGACACCGCGGCGCTCGGCAAGAGCACCGCCCCGTTCGGCGATGTGGCCGCCAAGGCGGGACTCGGCTGGGCCTCCACGGTCGTTTACTTCGCCGCCATGATCAGCGTCTTCGCGTGTTGCCTGGCGAGCATCAATGCGGCCGCACGCCTGCTGTTCTCGATGGGCAAATACCGCTTCCTGCATCGATCGATGGGACTGGTGCACGACACGCATCGCACGCCGCATCGAGCCATCCTGCTGTGCGGCGGAATGTTGACCTTGCTGTGTCTCGCGCTGCTGCCGGCGGGTTTCCTGGATGCCTTCGGCTACTCCGGCACGTTCGCGAGCTTCGGTTTCGTCGTCGTCTATCTGGCGCTCTGCATCGTCGCGCCGATGGATTTGCGCAAGAGCGGGGAGATGAGGCCGACGCACGCCCTCATGGGCGTCGTGGGCGCAGCCGTGATGCTGTTCGTGGTGGTGGGCAGCGTGTATCCCATCCCCCAATATCCGTACAATATTCTGCCGTATGTGTTCTTCGGCTACATGGCAACCGGTGCTGTCTGGTTCGCCGTTCTGAAGTCGACCTCGCCGCAGATACTGTCATCGATCCAGCACGACATGGAGGGGTGAACGCTCGACATTCGATCGCCGCCGGACCGAAGGGATCCGAGCACCGTCGATCTCAATGCGGCGATGAGTTCCGGCATCATATGGATTCCGCGTTCATGCTCACGGCGATTCTTTTTTTCGGCTCCGCCGCGGGCATCTACTTTGCCTGCGAGTATTTCGTCAACGGCGTCGAATGGCTGGGGCGCAAATGGGGCATCGGCGAGACGGCGACGGGCACCGTGCTGGCGGCGTTCGGCACCGCGCTACCGGAAAGCGCCGTGACATTCGTGGCGGTCGTCTTCGGACGCGATTCGGCGCAGCGGGACATCGGCGTCGGCACCGCGCTCGGCGGCCCGCTGGTGCTCGCGACCCTGTCGTACCCCGTCGTCGGGGCGGCCCTTTGGTGGAGTCAGAAGCGACTCGCTCGCGCGACGCCGATGATCGAGTGCGACACGTCGAGATTACGGCGCGATCAGCTGTGGTTTTTCGGTATCTTCACCGTCAAAGCGGCACTCGGCCTGCTGTCGTTCCGCTACAAGCCGTGGTTTGGAGCGCTGTTCCTGCTCGCCTACGCGGCGTATCTATTGGGCGAGTTGCGCGGCACCCAGACCGTGGGCGAAGACGAACTCGAACCTCTCAAGCTGCGGCCGACCGCCGATCCGGGCTTGCTTTGGCCGCTGCTGCAAACCACGCTGGCGCTGGTCGGCATCGCAATAGCGTCCAAGCTGTTCGTCTCCCAGCTCGAAACCATCGGCACCAGGTTCGGTCTGTCGGCGCAACTGGTAGCCTTGTTGCTGAGCCCCGTGGCCACCGAGCTGCCGGAAATCATGAACGCGCTCATCTGGGTGCGTCAGGGAAAAGAGCGGCTCGCGCTCGCGAACATTTCCGGCGCCATGATGATACAGGCCACCATACCGACCGCCCTGGGCGTGGTGTTCACGCCCTGGATATTTTCGCGGCAGCTGATCGTTTCGGCCGTCATCACCATGATCGCCGTGGCAATCCTGCTGGTGCTGTTCAGGGGACGCACGATCAGCGGCCGATCGCTGATTCCGCTCGCGTTGCTGTACGGCGTATTTATTTCAGCGGTCGCGCTGCTCTAGCTCTAGCAGCCATGCGATCCAGGTCCATGGGACAGCGGAGATGGATGACAACGAGTGTGGGAATTGCGTCGAAGGCCGAGCGCGGCGGATGGACGGGCGGCCTGCGCTGACTCGGCAATAGACGCGGCCGAGCAGCGCTGCAGCCGGGGTCCATAAGGGGGCAGTTCGGCGATTCTGCTAAGTGTCTAAATGTCGAGGTTGGAAACCTGCAGCGCGTTCTTTTCGATGAATTCGCGGCGAGGTTCCACGGCATCCCCCATCAACGTGGTGAAGATATCGTCCGCGGCGACCACGTCCTCGATTCTGACCTGCATCAGACGCCGGGTTTCAGGATTGATGGTCGTATCCCAAAGTTGGCTGGCGTTCATCTCGCCGAGACCCTTGTAGCGCTGGATGCTCTGCCCTTTCTTCGCCTGCTCGAACAGCCAGGTCATCGCGACTTTGAAACTGGCGACGTCCTGGCGGTCATCGCCGCGCTGCACATAGGCGCCCGAACCCATCAGATCGCTCAAGGTCTGCGCCAGCTCGGCGATCCGCAAATATTCCGCGGAATCGAAGAATTCCCTCGGGATATGCTTCTCCGAGGAGAGTCCGTGTTCGAGCCGTTGCAGATTGACGCGGTGGCCGCCGGCGGCCACGGTCTCGACTTGCAGGCGATAGCGCCGCGAGACATCGTCCAATGTATTCAGGCGCTGCTCCAGATGTCGGCACCAATCGCGCAGCGTGTCGATGCGGTCGAATGCCTCCACGGTCAAGGCGGGCACATAGAGCAACTGCTCGAGGAAGCGCTCGTCGTAACGCCGCGCCCAGCGCCGCACGATGGCTTGGACCTCGACGTACTGTCTCGCCAGCGATTCGAGACCGAGGCCGGACAAGGGCGGCGCGTCGGCATTGACATGCAGTGCGGCGCCGTCGATGGCGGTGCTCAATAGCAGCGCATTCAACTCCAGATCGTCCTTGACGTAGGTTTCCTGTTTGCCCTTCTTGACCTTGTAGAGCGGAGGCTGGGCAATGTAGACGTGCCCGCGCTCTATCAATATGGGCATCTGACGGTAGAAAAAGGTCAGCAGCAGGGTGCGGATGTGCGAGCCGTCGACATCCGCGTCAGTCATGATGATGATGCGGTGGTAGCGCAGCTTGTCGACGTTGAAATCGTCGCGGCCGATGCCGCAGCCGAGCGCGGTGATGAGCGTTCCGACCTCTGCCGACGCCAGCATCTTGTCGAAGCGGGCCTTCTCCACATTTAGAATCTTTCCCTTGAGCGGCAGGATCGCCTGTGTGCGCCGGTCGCGGCCCTGTTTCGCCGACCCGCCGGCCGAATCGCCTTCGACCAGGAACATCTCCGACAGTGCGGGGTCCTTCTCCTGGCAATCCGCCAGTTTGCCCGGCAATCCTGCGATATCGAGCGCGCCCTTGCGACGCGTCATCTCGCGCGCCTTGCGCGCGGCTTCGCGCGCATACGCCGCTTCGAGGATTTTATTGACGATGGCGCGCGCCTCCTGTGGGTGCTCCAGCAGGAACTCTTCGAGGCGCCCGGCGACCGCGGACTCGACCACTCCTTTGACTTCGGAAGACACCAGTTTGTCCTTGGTCTGCGAGGAGAATTTCGGATCCGGCAGCTTCACCGACAGGATCGCCGTGAGGCCTTCGCGCGAGTCGTCGCCCGTCGTCTGGATCTTTTCCTTCTTGGCGGCCAGCTCCTTCTCGATGTAGTTATTGAGCGTGCGGGTGAGCGCCGCGCGGTAGCCGGCGAGATGCGTGCCGCCGTCCTTCTGGGGAATGTTGTTGGTGTAGCAATACATGCTCTCTTGATACGAATCATTCCATTGCATCGCCACTTCGACCTGGGTGTTGCCATCGCGCGTTTGAAACCACAGCACCGTCGGATGCACCGCCGTCTTGCTGCGGTTCAAATGGGTGACGAAGGCCTTCAGGCCGCCCTCGTGCTGGAACACTTCCGTCTTCTCGTCGCGTTCGTCGATCAACTCGATTCGCACGCCGGAGTTCAGAAACGACAGCTCGCGCAGGCGCTTGGCGAGGGTGTCGTAGTTGAATGAGATGTTGGTGAAAATCGCGGCGCTCGGTTTGAAGCGCAGCGTCGTGCCCTTCTCTTCGGTGTCGCCGATGGCCGCCAACGGCGCCTGCGGCTCGCCCAACCGATATTCCTGGCGATGCAGCTTGCCGTCCCGGCGGATCAGCAATTCCAAATAATCCGAGAGCGCGTTGACCACCGAAATTCCGACGCCATGCAGTCCACCCGACACCTTGTACGACGTGTCATCGAACTTGCCGCCGGAGTGCAGCACGGTCATGATGACTTCAGCGGCGGAGCGGCCTTCTTCGGCATGGATATCCACAGGGATTCCCCGTCCGTTATCCGAGACGGTCACCGACTCGTCGGCGTGAATGGTCACTACGACGCGGTCGCAGTGCCCGGCGAGCGCCTCGTCGATGGCATTATCGACCACCTCGAAAACCATGTGATGCAGGCCGCTGCCATCGTCGGTGTCTCCGATGTACATTCCGGGACGCTTGCGAACGGCGTCGAGTCCTCGTAAGACTTTGATTTTACTGGAATCGTAGACATCGCTGACGGTCATGATGGATCCTATCCTGCGGACCCAACAGTATAGCAGTTTCCGGTCGTTTCTACGAGTCTTGGGAATCCGGAAATGCCAGTCAAATCATTTGGTTGCGTCGCGGACATGGGCCGATGATCGAAGGTCTGATCGCCCCATCCGCAATATATCTGGAATATCTGGTTTGGAAAGTCGCCCGGCGTTGCGGGATTCCAGGCCGCGGGCTTCCACCGCACACGCTTCTGCAACCGAACATCACCGCCAGCTGGTCATCGACGGTTGAGCTCCGACGCTTCGACGTTTCACGGGGAACGTAGCGACCGCAGCTGGTCGCCCCTGCGGCAATAGTGGACTCCCGAGTGCGGAATTCCGAAAGCTCGGACTACTACCTGCGAAGATGAAGGCTGCGCTGACGGTGGACGCAAAGACCGGGGTTCCCGTGCCCGCTGCAGGGCCCGCTAGTGCCGGCCCCGCCAGTGCCGGCCCCGCCAGTGCCCCCCACAGTGCCCACTTCTCCCAGTACCCGCTGCTATCCGGCGCAGTCACAAGAGTCCTGCTCACGCATCACTGGACCGGTGGGTCGAAGATCGACTCTTTCTACACCAGCAGAAGTGGGAGAACCCGCGGGGCATGTAGCTGAAGCTCCTGGCACACAACACGGCTGACGTTTCTGGAACGTAGTTCCCGCAGATTACCGCCCTCGATGCGGTACTACGCGCCCGGAGGTGCCGAATTCCGAGAACAGGCTGCACCCTTGACGATGAGTCGCGTGGAAGGTACGCGCGAAGACCGTGGCTCTCGTGCCCCCTGTCGTAGCCGCTGCTATCCAGCGCTGTCGCAAGATTGCTGCTTACGCATCTCCGAACCGGTTACAGATGGTTCGAAGATGGTTACCACGAGAAATGGGACACCTCACGGGAGGTAACTTGCGCCCCGCGCGCGACATCCGGAGAACGTTTCACGTGGAACGTAGCTCCCGTAGGTTGCCACCCTCGATGCGGTATTGCGCGCCCGGGGTGCCGAATTCCGAGAACTCAGACTGCAACGTCGTCACGATGAGCTGCGACTGCGCGGACACCTCGGCTATCAGGCCGGTCAATCGCGTACTGTCCAATTCCGCAGCCGGATCGTCCAACAGCAAACTGGGCTGCAGCGGCATGTCCGCCGGAAACAATTTGACCTGCGCCAGCAGCAGCGCTGCCGCCAACAGCTTCTGCTGACCGCGGGAGATCCAATCCTTGACTGTGTGACCGTTGAGCCGCACGGAAAGGTCCGCCCGGTGGGGCCCCACCTGCGTGACGCCGCTTTCCTGGTCATGCGCGAAGCTGCGTTGCAAAGCCTCGGAAAGGCCGAGTTCGCGACCCCAACCGGGCCGGTAGCTGATACTGAGTTCCATCCCAAGTAAACGCTGCACCGCGCTCGTCGCGTGGGGGCTGAGCGCGTCCACGTATCGAGAGCGGGCTGCCGATACAGACTCACCGTACCTCACCAGATCCGCGTCCCATGCCATCGTCACGGCTGCGGGCTGTTTGGTCTTCAGGGCGGCATTGCGCTGTTTTAGGGCCCGCTGGAAGCGCTGCCAATCATCCACGAAACTCGGTTCCACGTGGAACACTCCCCAATCCAAAAAACGACGGCGCCGGCTGGGTCCCTCGTCAATGAGATGATGGATTTCGGGATCGATGACCTGCACGGGAAGCATGGGCGCGAGTTCTGCCAAAGACCGCACCTTGTCGCCGCCGAGTTGCGCCCGAATGCCGCTCGCGGATCCCTCCACGCCCAGCGAGACCCGTCGCTGAAACGCATCGACTTCCCCGAACACCACGAACCGATCTCTGCCGCGCCGGATCAAGTGCTCCAGACGCCGGGTGCGGAAGGAGCGCCCTCGCCCCAATACGTAAATGGCTTCGAGCAGACTCGTCTTCCCCGACGCATTCTCGCCTGAGATGAGCGTAAACCTTGAGTCGAGGTCTAAACTGACCGATTGCAAGCAGCGGAAATCCGTGACTTGCACCCGGCGAAGCGACACTCAGAGCCTCATGGGCATCACGACATAACGCGCCGCCGCATTGCCCGGCGAACGGATCAGGCAGCTGCTGTTGCTGTCCGTCAGCCCGAGCTCGACTTCCTGACCGTCGATGGCGGCCAACGCATCGAGCAAGTAATTGACGTTGAAACCGACTTCGAGATCGCTGCCGCCGTAACTCACCTCGATCTCTTCCTCGGCTTCCTCTTGCTCAGGATTATGCGCCTGCACCGTGATCACATTGCTTTTCACCGTGACTCGTATGCCGCGGTACTTCTCGTTGGAGAGAATTGCGGTACGTTGCAGCGCCTGCCGCAACACATCCCGATCGGCCTTGATGGCGGACGCAGGGGCGGCTGGTATGACCCGCGAATATTCGGGGAAACGCCCGTCAATCAACTTCGATGTGAATCGAATATCGCCGATCTGGGCGCGAACATGATTGGTACCGATCGCTAATTCGGCGACTCCTTCGGTGGTGAGAACCCGCTGCAATTCCAGAACGCCTTTGCGCGGCACGATCACCTGTTGCGAGGTTTTCGCCCGGCCCACCAATTCGGTTTCGCACAGCGCTAGGCGGTGCCCGTCGGTGGCCACCGCTCGCAACACCAAGCCGTCGATCTCCAACAGCATGCCGTTGAGGTAATAACGTACGTCCTGCTGGGCCATCGAGAAATGCGTCTTCTCCAGCAACCGCAGCAACTCCTTGCGCGGCACTTGCAATGTCTGCTGGGCATTGATGTCGTCGATCACCGGAAATTCCGACGCTGGCAGCGTCGACAGGCTGAAGCGACTGCGCCCAGCCTTGATGACCACCTTCGCGCCCTCGGCGCTCAAGGAGACACCAACTTTGTCTGGCAAAGCACGAAGAATGTCCAGGAATTTTCGGCCGGGAACCGTGATGTCGCCGGCGTCCTGCACGGCCACTTCGGTGGACGCCACGAGCTCGACCTCGAGATCCGTGGCGGTGATCGACAGCTGCCCGTTACGCACCCCAAGCAACACATTGGCCAATACCGGCATGGTCTGGCGTCTCTCGACCACCCCGATCACCGCTTGCAAGGGAGCCAGTAACTTCTCGCGCTCAGCCGTCAATTTCATGGGCACACCCGTGTCACGAATCTTAGATTTAAATTCTTAAACAAAGATTATTACTATGATTATGAAGCGACCGGTCAAGCGGTATAACTCCATAAATTCGTTAATAATCAAAAACCTGCAACCATCATAACCGCATCGCTGTCCTGTCCGGCGACTGCCCGCAAGCTGTTACCGACCTGTGGATATATTCATCCACACCTTTGTCCACAGCTTTCCCCCCGCTATCCCGCCAGGGTTCTCAACAGGTTCATGCAGTCCTCGCCGATGCGCCGGTCCGTCTCGCGTAACTCCTTGACCCGCCTGCACGCGTGCAGCACCGTCGTGTGATCGCGGCCGCCGAACGCGTCGCCGATTTCCGGCAGGCTGTGATTGGTCAATTCCTTCGCCAAGGCCATGGCAACCTGGCGCGGCCGCGCGATCGAACGGCTGCGACGCTTCGACAGCAAATCCGCAATTCTGATTTTGTAATATTCCGCGACCGTCTTCTGGATATTTTCCACCGTTACCAGCTTCTCTTGCAGCGCCAGAAGATCGCGCAGCGCATCCTTCACCAGCTCGAGCGTGATCGGACGCCCCAGAAAATTTGCCGTCGCAACCACCCTGCGCAGAGCACCCTCGAGTTCGCGCACATTCGAGCGGATGCGCTTGGCGATGAAGAACGCCACATCCTCCGGCAAATCGACCTGGCTTGCGGCGGCCTTGCTCATCAGGATCGCCACACAGGTTTCGAGCTCCGGCGGTTCGATCGCGACCGTCAGTCCCCATCCGAATCTCGACTTCAGCCGTTCCTCGAGTCCGTCCACCTCCTTCGGGTAACGGTCGCAGGTCAGGATCACCTGCTGCTGGCTTTCCAGGAGCGCGTTGAAGGTGTGAAAGAACTCCTCCTGCGAGCGCTCCTTGCCGGCGAAGAACTGGATATCGTCGATCATCAGGGCGTCCAGCGAGCGGTACGCCGTCTTGAATTCGTTGATGGTGTTGTGCTGCAGAGACTTCACCATGTCTCCGACGAAGCGCTCGCTATGCACGTAGGCAAGCCGCGCCCGCGAATTGTTTTCCTTGATCCTGTTGGCGACCGCATGCATCAGGTGAGTCTTGCCGAGCCCGACGCCGCCGTAGATGAACAACGGGTTGTAAGCCCGCCCTGGGTTGCCCGCGACCTGGATCGCGGCCGCCTTTGCGAGCTGATTGCTCTTGCCTTCCACGAAACTATCGAAGGTGAAGCTGGAATTGATCGGGCCGCCGATCGACGCACCGCCGAGCCGGCGCGCGCGCAGCGCGCCGTTGGCCCCCGTCTCACCATTGACGGCGGCCGTCGGCGCAGGCCCGCCGCTGCGGGTGCCGACGTCGAGGACCAGTTCCGGGATCGGCTCGTCCGCCAACGCATGGACCAACTCCTTGATCCGCGGCAACGAATTCTGGCCCAGCCACTCGATCACATAGCGGTTGGGTGCGAGCAGCGTGAGCTCGCCGTCGCGCTCGATGGCCTGCAGCGGCCGCACCCAGGTGTTGAAATGCTGCGCCGGCAATTCGCTTTCGAGCACTCGCAGACAGCGGTTCCACAGCGACTCCGACAAGAGCGCTCTCCTCAAGATTCAAGCAACGGGGCAATACGTACGGGAAGGGCAGCGAGTCTAGCTCCAACCGGCAGGTGCGTCTATTGACACATCCATGCCCGCTCAGTACCCTTGCGGCCTTTCCTGAATCTCCCAATTCATTGATTTGCCCGGTGGTTTCTTGTTTGAGTTGCGCCATGAAACGTACTTTCAACCCCAGTAATTTACATCGAGCCCGCACCCACGGTTTTCGCGCGCGCATGGCCACGAAGAGCGGCCGCCGCTTGCTCGCCCGCCGCCGCGCCAAGGGCCGCAAGCGCCTCTGTCCTTAAGCCAAGATCTTCAGGACTGTCTCGATCCGTAAACTCACGTTCGAGCCGCGCAAGCGATTGCATACGCCGGCCGAATTTCGAGACCTGAAGCGTCGCGGCCGGAAATTCGCCGATGTCTATTTCAGTCTGGCGGTTCTGGCCAACAGTGCATCCCATCCTCGATTGGGTTTGAGCATCGCGACACGAATATTCGGCACCGCGGTGGCACGCAATCGCATCAAACGCCTGACGCGCGAGTCCTTCCGATTGAATCAACATTCTCTGCCACCGGTCGATGTCACGGTTTCCGCGCGCGAGGCGGCGCGCCAGGCCAAACTCGGCGACTTGCGCGAGAGCTTGGACAGGCATTGGAAGTCGATCTCACAGCGATGTTGACGCCGCGCAAAATTTTGATGTTGATGATTCGCGGGTACCAGCTCGGTTTGAGTCCCTGGATGGGCGGAAACTGCCGTTTTCATCCGAGCTGCTCGTGCTACGCACACGCCGCCATCGAGCGCCACGGTGCTCTGCGAGGAGGCTGGCTCGGCCTGCGCCGCCTGTTACGCTGTCATCCCTTCAGCAAGGGCGGCTACGATCCGGTGCCGGACGAGAGAACCATCAATGCCTAACACCCGCATCGTGCTCTGGTTCGCGCTGGCTGCGATCTTGTTCTACAACTACCAAGCTTGGATGCTGGATTATCCGTCGTCGGCTCAGGCGACTATCACCGGCACAGGACCGTCCGCGGCGCCGACCACCCTGGGAGACTCCCTGCCACAAGCGCCGAGCCCCGAGACATCGGCTTTGCCCCCGCCGCCCGCGCCGCCGAGCCCAGGCACGGAACCGGTCACCGCATCCCCGGGTGCGCCTCCCCAACCCGAGGCCGCCGCTTCGCAGCCGCTGCACGTCACCACGGACGTCCTCGATGTCGTGATCAACTTGAAGGGCGGCGAACTCGATCAAGCCGACCTGCGGCAATATCCGCTGCGCAAGGACACTCCCAATGTTCCGGTGCGGCTGCTCAGCCGGGATCCGCCCTATCTGCTGCAGACGGGACTGATCGGCGGCGGCGGCGCAGCCGCGCCGACGCATCTCGCGGTCTGGACTGCGGCGGAGAATTCCTATTCACTCGCCGCGGGCGCCCCTGAGCTGCGCGTGCCTTTGACCTGGACCGACGGTCAGCTGAAGGTGACCAAGACGTTTGTTTTCACGCGCGGGCTGTATTCCGTCGATTTGATTTACGACCTGCAAAACACCGGCGCCGCGCCGCGCACCCTCACGCCCTATTCGCAGTTGCTGCGCCGCTGGGAGCATGCATCGCGCTCCTACTTCGACGTCGAAACCTATTCCTTCAAGGGACCGGCGGTTTACGACGGCAGCAAATTGCACGATCTCAATGTCGAGAACGACACCGACAGCAAGTTCTCGGAGACGATCAGCAATGGCTGGCTCGCCTCGCTGCAGCACCAATTCGTATCAGCCATCGTGCCGCCCCCCGACCAGCCGTATAAGTATCTGCTGCAGGTCCAGGGCAAGGAATACCTGCTGAGCGCCACCGGCCCCGCGACCCTGGTCGCCGCCGGCGCCCAGGCTCAAATCCGCGAGAAACTATTCGTCGGCCCGAAGCTGCAATCGCAGCTCGCCGCGACCGCGCCGCATTTGGAGCGCACGGTCGATTTCGGCATTTTGACCGTGCTCGCGCAGCCGCTGTTCGCAACGCTCAACTGGGTTCACAGCTTGGTCGGCAATTGGGGCTGGTCGATCATCATCGTCACCGCGCTGATCAAACTGCTGTTCTACCCGTTGAGCCAGGCCAGCGGCCGCTCGATGGCGAAGATGCGCACCGTCGCACCGCGGATGAAACAGATACAGGAGAGCTTCAAGGACGATCGCGAAAAATTGGGCCGGGCGATGATGGATCTCTACAAGAAGGAAAAGATCAATCCGCTCGCAGGATGCCTGCCGATGGTGGTGCAGATCCCGTTTTTCATCTCGTTCTACCGCGTGCTGCTCGAGAGCGTGGAAATGCGCCAGGCGCCGTTCCTGCTCTGGGTCAACGATCTGTCGTCGCGCGATCCGTACTTCGTGCTCCCGCTGCTGATGGGCGGCGCGATGTTCGCGCAGTTCAAATTGAATCCGGCGCCTCCCGATCCGACGCAGGCGAAGATCATGCAATTCATGCCGCTGGTCATGACCGGCATGATGGCGTGGTTCCCCTGCGGCTTGGTGCTCTACTGGCTGACCAACACGCTTTTGACCATTGCCCAGCAGTGGCGCATCAATCAGGTGGTCGAAGCCGAGGGCAGCAAGCCGCGGAGCTAGTTCCAGGAGCCTGTCTACATATGACGCGCCTACTGCGGCCGACCCTGACGCCGGCCATCGGTCAGAGAGGCTCCTAGACGTGGCCGCGCCCGACACCATTGCCGCGATCGCGAGCGCAGCGGGGCGCGGTGCCGTGGGGGTGATACGGGTGTCGGGGCCGGGTGTGCCGGCCGTCGCGGCCGGCGTCCTGGGTGCACTGCCGACTCCGCGCCGCGCACAGCTATATTCCTTTCTCGACGCGCAGGGTCTGGTTCTGGACCAAGGTCTCGCCCTGTATTTTCCCGCCCCTGCCTCTTACACCGGTGAGCATGTGCTGGAATTCCAAGGCCACGGCGGCGCGCTGGTCCTCGATATGCTGCTGCAACGCACGCTCGAGATGGGCTGCCGCATGGCCCGGCCCGGCGAATTCAGCGAACGAGCCTTTCTGAACGGCAAGATGGACATCGCTCAGGCCGAGGCCGTGGCCGACCTGATCGATGCGGGTACCGCGGCCGCCGCCCGTGCCGCGGTGCGCTCGCTGCGCGGCGAATTCTCCGCCCGAGTGAACGATTTGCAGTCGCGGATCACCACGCTGCGGACCTATGTGGAAGCGGCCATCGATTTTCCCGACGAGGAGGTCGATTTCCTGTCGAGTGAGGAGCTCGAGGAGCGGCTTGCCGTCGTATTCGCCGCCTTCGAGTCGATCACCGCCACAGCGAGGCAGGGAACCTTGCTGCGCGAAGGCCTGACGATCGTGATTGCCGGCAAGCCCAATGCGGGAAAATCCAGCTTGTTGAACCGCCTCGCGGGCGATGACGTGGCGATTGTTGCGGCGCTGCCCGGCACCACTCGCGACGTGCTGCGCCGGCACGTGCATCTCGACGGCTTGCCGCTGAACTTGGTCGATACCGCGGGCCTGCGGGAGACGACGGACCCGGTCGAGGCCGAAGGCGTGAGGCGCGCGCAGCACGAGATCGCCGGCGCCGACCACGTGCTGTATCTCGTCGACGCGGCCGGCGAGGGTGGTGGCACGGATGAGGCTGCACACGTGGCGCAAACCGACCTTGCGCATATCGGCCCGGGTACCGTCGTCACTTTGGTGTTCAACAAGATCGACCTGACCGGCGTCGATGCCGGGATCGACGACACCCAGGTACCGCCGCGGGTTTTCCTGAGCGCCCGCAGCGGCGCGGGGCTCGACCTGCTGCGTGCTCATTTGCAGAAGAGCGCCGGCTATGTCACCGAGGCCGGGGCCCTCGCCGCCCGCCGCCGCCATCTCGATGCGCTCGACCGCGCGCATCGGCACGTACAAAGCGCCGCGGACATCTTGCGCCAGACGCAGGGCGTTGAGTTATTCGCCGAAGAATTGAGGTTGGCGCAGCGCGCCTTGGGCGAGATCACCGGCGAATTCACCAGCGAGGATTTGCTGGCGCAGATATTCGCCAGCTTTTGTATCGGAAAATAGCACTACGTCCGAAGAGGTCCAGCGACTTCCGCTGGCATCGCACGAAGTGCCTGGGTGAAGGCCGCCGGCACAGGCTGGTCTTGCGAGGATTACGAGGCTTCCGACATCTCCGAATCTGTCGATCGCGCGAGGCGGGCGCTGACGTCGAGTCCCGCCAGAATGATGAAAGTCGCGATCGCGGTTTTCAGCGGGTAATGCCAGAGAAGCCACAGCATACTGGTGGCTGACAGGGCCCAAATTGCCAACAAGACGGCAAGATTCGTCCGAAATTTCGACGTGTCCGACATGCCTCTCCCCCCGGGATGGATGCAGCGCGACGCACCTTATACACGGTGCGCTGCAAAACAACAATATGTAAAGCACCAGAATATGTTAAAAACTTGCATTATGTTAACCCAATAGCGCTTCGCGGCGCCAGTGGCGGGCAGTCAGCACCACCAGCACCAGGGCAAGCAGCAGCGACGCGCCCGCCGACACCCACACATCCAGCGCCGCCACCGGCTCGTCCTTGAGCACGCTGGTCATCAACAGATGCTGGCTCAGCGAGGGAATGAACATCAGGGAGCCGCGGGTCCTCAGTGTGTAGATGCTGGCAAAGGCAATCGGCAAGGTGGGAACCAACAGCACGAGAGTGAGGTAAGTCTGCGCCTCGCGGTAGCTGCGCGTGAAGGACGCGACCAGGGTCATGAGAGCGGCGCCCAGCGGCACGAACGGCAGGCAGATGGCGAAGAACACCAGCGCCGTGCCGAATCCAAGATTTGCGCTCATGCCGAGCCTTTCCAGCGGCACGAAGCGCAGCACCACGACGAATGCAACGAGGCAGAAGCCCAGCGACAGGCACATGTAGGCACAGGTGGCCAGGATCTTGCCGCCCACCAAGCTCGACCGCGCCACCGGCAGGCTGAGCAGCGCCTCCAAGGAACCGCGTTCCCGCTCGCCAGCCGTGGAATCGATCGCCAGATACAGGCCGCCCATCAACACCGCGAACAGCACAAAGTACGTCATGAAACCGACCACCACCACGGCGCGGCCGCTGGGCGTCGCCACGTCGACGTCGTTCACGGCCACGGGCACGGCCAGCAGTGGATCCACTCCCCTGATTTCGAGCCGCGATTGCGCGAGGCCGCTCGAGTAGCCGCCGAGCAGCACTCTGATGCGATCGGCAATCTTGCGGTTTTGCGAGTCCGCGCTGTCCGCGACCAGCAGCACCGGTGCCGGAGTCGCCGCCGTAAAGCGCGCGGCGTACTCCTCGGGTATGACGAGCACCACCGGCACGCGGCCGAGGCGCACTGCGGCCCGGGCTTCCCCCTCGGACAGCTCGGACTTGGCCAGCCGGACTCCTTGGGCTTCGAGATAATGCGTAAGGCCCGGCGCGTGGCCGGATCCGGAAATGGTGAGCCGAACCGGCTCATCGGACTCCGCGAGGCTCTGGTCGAGCATGCGCGACACCATGAGGCCGAACAGCAGGGGACCGAACAGCGGACCCAACACGAGGGCCGAGAGGAGCGTGCGGCGATCGCGCAAGTTTTCCCGAAACTCCTTGCGGAACACGACCAGCAGCGCGTGCATCTCAGCTCACCCCTTCGTCGGGTCCGAGCACCCGCAGAAATGCTTCCTCCAGCGTGGCCGCGGGGTTGCGATCTCGGATCGATTGCAGCGTTTCGTCCGCCAACACCTTGCCGTGCCCGATGATCACGACCCGGTCGCACAGGGCGGCCACTTCCTGCATGACGTGCGATGAGAACAGCACACAGCGACCCTGTGCCTTGAGGCTCAGCATCAATTCCCGCAAGTTGCGGATGGCCATCACATCCAGCCCGTTGGTGGGTTCATCGAGCACGATGTTGCCGGGGTCGTGAACCAACGCGCGCGCCAGCGCCGTTTTGATGCGCTGGCCTTGCGAGAAGCCTTTGACGCGGCGCTCGATGAAGCTCTCCATGCCGAGGACGCGAGCGAGTTCCGCGCTGCGCGCGCGCAGCCGATCGCCGCCCATCCCCTGCAGTCTGCCGAAGTAGTCGATGTTCTCGCGCGCCGTCAAATTCCCGTACAAGCCCGCCGCATGCGGCAGCACACCGAGATGCGCGCGCGCCTTGGAGGTTTCGCCGCGAATGTCCATGCCGTCGATGCACGCCCGCCCGCTGTCGGGCGTGATGACCCCGTAGACCAGGCGCAGGCACGTCGATTTCCCGGCGCCGTTCGCACCCAGAATCCCGGTGATTTCCCCGTCGCGGGCGACGAAGGACACATCGCGCACCGCCTCGACGGCACCGAATCGTTTGCTCAAGCTCATGGCTTCGATCATGGCGCCGGGCCCGTCATGCTCACGAAAAATGGCGCCGGGACGTGTCCCTCGAGACAGCCGGCGTCGAGCTTCTCCGGCGCCGCCGTCGCCAGAAACTCGGCCATCAGGCGCGGTACGCAGCCGGTCGCGAGTTGCCCATGTCCCTCGCCGGGTAATATCAGATGCCGATGATGCGCGAAGCCGAGAGCCGAGCGTTCGGCATCGGCCGGCGGCGTCACCGGATCCGCCTCACCGGACAACAACAAGGTGGGAACCTCGCTCTTCAAGGGCTCGTGCAAATCAGCGTCCACCGGCCCGCGCGGCCACACCTTGCAAATCTCCAGGAACGCGTCGAGCTGATCCATACCCTGGTAGGTTTGCTCGATGGACGCGCGGTCGAGAGCCGCGGGGAAGAAGGGCACATCCTCGCTGCAGATCACGCTGTTCTGCATGCCGATCGCGATCTGCTCGCCGGCGCGGCGGCTCATCATGACGGTCTGCGCGGCCAGGGGCGCAAGGCCGCCCTGGGTGGCCCTATGGATGAGCTCCGGAATCAGCGCAGCCTGCCCGGCGCTGTACGACAGCAGCCGCAGACTGGCGTTGAACATGCCGCGATTGAACTCAACTTCGAGCGGCAGCCCGGAGTTCGGATCCTCGAGGGTCAACCGCGCCTTGCTCGGCCCGAATTGCCGGCGTACGGCCTGCAGCTCCTGCTGCAGATCGGGAAATGCCTGCGCGCAGTCCTTCGAACCCCGGCAGCGCGCCACGATCGCGTCCAGCGCGCGCTGGCCGTCGATCGGTGTGTCGGGTCCGATGATCTGTTCAGGGAAAGTCACACCGTCCAATATCGCCGCCTGTACCGCGGCAGGAAAGCGCCTCATGTAGAGCTGCGCGACGCGCGTTCCGTAAGAGGCCGCATATAAATCGACGGTGGCAACCCCGAGCGCCCCACGCACCGCCTCGAGATCCAACACCGCCGCGCTCGTGGTGTAGAAGCGCACGCGTTGTCCGTACTTTTGTAGGCACTCGAGTGTCGCCTCCCGCAGCAACGGCAAGGGATCGTCCGGCGACTGCCAATCCTCGGGGTAATCGCAGGTCAGCGGCGCGGAATCCCCGGTGCCGCGTTGATCGACCAGCACGATGTCGTGCGTGCGATTCACCCGCGAAAAGGCGCCGGCGAAAGCGGTGTACATGGCCCGCGCGCTCTGGCCGGGACCACCGGCGAGGATGAGCAGCGGCGGCGCCGCAGCGTGTCGGTTGAGTGCCGGCACGACCGCCACCGCCAAGTCGATGCTCGGGCCCCTGGGCTGTGTACGATCCAGGGGCACTTTGAGTCTACCGCAGCGGGCCGCAATCGACACCAGCCGCAGCGGATGCTCGAGCCGGCACTCACTCAGAACCAACGCCGGGACCGGCTCGGCAACCCCCGTCCCCGGCCAGAGACCGTGCAGCGCCAGAGCGGCCCATCCGGCGCCTGCCGCAGACAATAACGTCAGTCTCCCTGCGCGCCGCATGCGGTGATTGTAGGCGATACGATTGCGGCCCAGTTCGTCATTTCTCCGGCCACGGTTCCTGGCACTTTGGCAGCCGGGAGTTTAGAGTACGCGCCTCGCGGCAAATCGAGTCAGCGATGCGTTTCGCTACGGAATACGGGGTGATTGTCATTGGCGGCGGGCACGCGGGCACCGAGGCCGCACTCGCGGCTGCGCGCATGGGGCAACGCACCCTGCTGCTCACCCACAACATCGAGACGCTGGGGCAGATGAGCTGCAATCCCGCCATCGGCGGCATCGGCAAGGGTCACTTGGTCAAGGAGATCGATGCCTTGGGAGGCGCCATGGCATGGGCGACCGACGAGGCCGGCATCCAGTTCCGCACCCTGAACGCCAGCAAGGGTCCCGCCGTTCGGGCGACGCGCGCGCAAGCGGATCGGCAACTCTACAAGCGTGCCATCCGGCGACGCCTCGAAGCACAACCCCATCTCACCTTGTTTCAGCAAGAAGCCGCTGACCTGGTCATCGAGGGCGAGCGCGTGGCCGGTGTGGTTACGCAAAGCGGCATCGAATTTCGCGCGCGCGCCGTGGTGTTGACGGTCGGCACGTTTTTGGGCGGCCGGATTCACGTGGGCTTGGAGAATCATCCCGGCGGCCGTGCCGGCGATCCGCCGTCGCTCAAGCTCGCGGCGCGCCTGCGGGAATTGAAGTTGCGCGTCGGCCGCTTGAAAACCGGCACGCCGCCGCGGCTCGACGGTCGCAGCATCGATTTTACGCGGCTGCGCGAGCAGCACAGCGACGATCCGCGTCCGGTGTTCTCGTATATGGCGGAGCGCAGCCTGCATCCGCGGCAGCTGCCCTGTCACATCACGGCCACCAACGAGCGCACCCACGACATCATTCGC
>Ga0116229_10000199_pt1 | contig 67754 bp, 53 predicted proteins | sample S1TSphgellanicum_3_FD_87313 | JGI IMG/M metagenome (GOLD analysis project Ga0116229, IMG submission 87313) | Host-associated microbial communities from peat moss isolated from Minnesota, USA - S1T2_Fc - Sphagnum magellanicum MG | ecosystem: Host-associated > Plants > Peat moss > Unclassified...
AAAAAATTAAGTTGAAAACTGGACCGAAAAAAAGGGAAAAATTCAAAAACCCCCCAACATTGTTTAAAACCTAAAAAACAAGAATGACTTAAAATAAAATAATATTTTTAAAAAAATATTTCACCCCAAAAAAAAAAAAAAAAATCAGAAAACAAATTGGGGTGCACTCTTTGTACTTTTGAACCAAAAAATTTAGTAGAATTCAAACGTTCAACAAAAATTGAATTTCAAGCTTAAGCTAAAGATGTACCTTTCAATATTACAATATGAACATGACACATCACACTATTACACTTAATATTCAGTGTTTTTTTTTTTTGTTTTGGTGAATTTTCAAAACCTGACGACAAAAAAAAAGGGGGGACTGGTGAATCCAACAAAGGGATTTTTGAGATTTAAAAAAATAAAATCATCAGATGTTGACAAAAAACAACTTAGAAGTCGTCAAATTTAAACAGTGTGTTCCTGTAGGTTGCCGAAACGAGGTAGGATTCCAAAAAAGATCAACTAGTCCACCAGGACAATTGCCATTTAGTGTTAATTAATGTTGAGGATCCCAACCCATGCACCTTCGTGAGGAATTTGTAAAAGAAACATTGCTTATATTATACTTTGACATAACTTTGTGACACATACTTATTACACTAATATCAAATTAATGTTTAATTTTAATATGTGCATGGTAGTAAATGTCACATATTGTACATTGTTATTGATGAAACCACAAAATTTATATATCACACATGTGTCGCGAATCATGGCCTAATAATGCAAGAAAAACCACTTTGTGTTGTAGTTAGGAGACACCTTTTAGTTTGCAAAAGTTGCATGGGACATAATAGTATTATTAATCCCTGAAAGAAGGGAGGTGTGCAAGCCAGTGTTTGTTTTTCAAAAATTTGATGTAAACAAGGTGAAGATACATAAGCCAATTTAGCCAAATTTAGCTATTAACAAAAGACAAAGGGAAAAAAATTAACATCCTTTTCATTTTGGCTACCTACTTGAACATATAGAAATCTGGCAACTTTTTAAGTTAATTTTTTTTTTCCAACTTTTGATGATTTTTACAAAAGAAAGAATTTGGAACAACTAAATTCCAACATTTACAATAGTATGAAACTTCACATCCACAAAAAAGTCTGGGTCATATCCAACTTCATAATAGGAGGTCATGAGCATATGATGCTACAATATGCATTCCTTGAACATTGTGATCATAATTTTTGTTGCTTTTCAATGATTGGGTTTTTGCATTATTTTGGTACTAGGTGTTATTTCATAGTTCATTTATAGGAAAAGTGGGAGACAAGGGGAGGGGGTGGCAGTTGAGACCGTCGGTGACTTGATTGCTTTGTATCACATTCCATGTATTTTATGCAATGAATTTTTAAAAATCTTATCTATAATTTTTGGATGTACATGACACATCCAAAATGGGGTCCCTACAAGAAGTTTTGAAATGCCATAGTCTTATAATTGCCTAAATGAATGGGCATACGTCATGGGATGTGAGGTTGGCAATCTCATTCCAAAGTTTGGATGATTTCTTGCAATCAATTGGGTTGGATTTCCAAACTTTTATTCATATACACTTTTTCTATTATTTTCCACAAATGTTAAAGTACTTACAAGTCTTGAGAGTGCCCAAAAAAAACAAAAGGAATGTAAGAAAAAACATGCAAAGGATTCTAGAAATTAAGTATATTCACATTACGATTTTGCAAAAAAATTAATATGACAAAAACATGATAATTTAATGTTGCACTAGTGGGTACTGGTTCACTCTGCAAGAAATATAGCACAAATGCTAAAAATATATATTATATATAATGCCCTAAGCCTAGGGTCAGTTTTCACATTAACAAAACAACCAACTAATTATTGGTTTTTGAGAAACAAATTTGTTTTTTAGGGCGAGTAGTATTAGGGTGAGTAGCATTCCATAGCCAATTGTAATGAGAATCTTGACACCCTGATCAGCTATTAGGTCACTCGATAATTCGAATAACCTTGGACCTTCCTTCCATTATTGGCCTACTACTCAGTGCAAGGTAGCAACGTCGGCTCTCATTGCCCCAATGAGATTGGGTGAATGACCCAAACCTTGAGATATAATATATATCAAGGTTGCACGAAGTGAAAACTGACATTAGACAGTACCTTCATATGACTGATGTTTTTTCTTTGTCAAATATTTATTTATATTAAAAATGAGTTTAAGCATATTGTTTTGTTCTTCAATTTTTCCATGTCATGCCCAAAGTGGTGATCAGCCACAAGAGGATTTAGCTAAATTTGGTTACAAGACAACTATAGTAGGAAAATTAGGAATCCTGCTATATTTTGGTGACTTGATAGAACCTACTATTTAAATCTAATGATTTGATATGAAAAGAAAGCTAGAAATCTGACAAAACATGTCAATTTTTATAGGCAATTTACAGCTTTCTTCTTAGGAATCTGGTGAAATTTTTAAATTAAAAAAAATAAAAAATCTTTGACCATTTTGCTGGGCCCTTTCTTTTGTGACAAAAATAATGAAAATTTTCCACCAAAAAAAACACTGTTTTAATTTTCCAGAATTTCAATTGGGGAATAAGTATGCAAAGTACACACTTTCTTGTGTATTTGTAATAGTAACACAACTGGTTGGTACAGTAAATAAAATTTCACAACTTGAGAGTTTGATTCTCAACAACTTAGGCAAATATCAATAGCATTGTCTCTTTTTCAACTAAACCTTCTGTGAATTATCTTGTGCTGAACATCAGTAGTAGGTATGGTAATACATACAAACATACTAGAGACCTACCGACCATATACAAATGCAAAAAAAGAGCCAGGCTGAGAAATCAGTGCATACAAAAGGGGGGTCTTCAGCCTTCAGTTTGACAGACATCACTCATTTCCACCTTGTTAAATGTGTTCTGAAATTCTCGTGCATCAAAGTTCAAACATCACAGCTGAAAACAGAAAAAGAACCCTCCATCTTTGAAAGCTTTTCAAGGACTAATATGGTACCCCAGAAGTACAAAATGCTCAGAGAAGGGGATATAAAGCTGTGTCGTCGATCAGGTTTACTCTAGGTAGCAGATACGTTTCCTACTACTGATGTTTGACACAAAATAATTCACAAAAGGTTTACCTGAAAAAGGGAAGTTTTTATTATTATTTGTTAAAATTGTTGACAATTGAAGCCTCAACTTGTGAAAATATAATTATTGTTCCAACCATAGGGTTACTATTACAAATACACAACAAAATGTGTACTTTGCATACTTTTCCCTCAACTGTTGAAATTTTGGAAAATTCAATTTGAAACTGCCTAACGTTGTTTTTTAAATAAATAAATATTCAGCAAAGAAGTGCCAAACATCAGTCATAGGTATGGTATTGCTGTCTTTCTCTTAATCTCTCCTGCAAAAAGAGTTAAGGCTACAAAAATGAGAAGCTCTCATACAAAAAGAGTTAAGGCTACAAAGATGATGATGGCAAGCTAAAACACGTGAGAGTACACTTTTGACAAAAAAGATAACTTCAGTGGGTTGATTTGGAGGAGATTAGCACCAGCAGAGATGACAGGATGAAGTGCAGCATTCAAAATTGGGTGAAGGAAGGCTATACATGTTGCAGACACAGGTTGTTGCTGCTAGTATGGAGTGACTTGAGGATGGGTAGAGCTACCCATCATCAACTCTCATGTCTAATGAGGTTGGTCACCCTGACACTTGGTGCTTGACATCATTCCAGTCTTTGGTGTCAGTTGAGACCCACATGTCCTGGGACACTAGTGCTGCAGGACACAAGTCATATGACAGTTTTTTTAGTTAGTGTTGCTAGACTGGCTTGCCCCATCAACGCAAGAAATTATCCTTGACGGCTGAGCTCACATCATAACTCCTGAATGTATCAGTTTGGCCGAATTTTGATTTTAAGGAGAGCTGTGACAACTCAATACCAACAAGCATATTGTTATTGAGAAAGACAAAAAGAATGTCAAGACTAGTGTTGTGTGTATAAGTGTCAATAGCTATATATACAATGTGTAAATCTTAGGTAAGTGTAAATCATTTACACTTACATGTCCAAACTTTTTACACTTACATTGTTGATGTGTATATATTTATTTTTACATTTACATGACCTTGTATAATTGTTTTGAGACATGTAAGTGTATATACTAAGGTTTCATAAAGTCACCTTGTCTTTGGGCCTCCTTTCACCCTCATACCGCTCTTGCAGTGTATCCATAAAGTGAGGAAATTTTATAAAATATGGGTATGAAATGCTGAAAGTCAACATTTAATACATAAGGTTCTAAAATAATTATAGTAGTTGTATAGGTAGGAGCAATGAAAATATATGTAACAGTAGTGGAGGCGTTTAAGAGAAATGAAATACAAGGTGAAATTCAATTTATCATAAAAATTGATGGTTTTCTGAGTTCCCTCCACCTTTCCCCTTATTGGAAACAACTTGAAAACAAACAAGAAATGAAACACTCAAGCTTCATAAAATGGAACAATTGTATTAACTAACAAAAAGATTACAAAAGTTTTATGCTTCAAATGCTACAATCACAAAATTATGGCTTGTAACGATTACAAAGGCTTGAAGGTTTTATGTGCATTCAAAATCATGAAAGGAAAGAATGAAAGACTACTCAAAACCACTCCAATATATACTATCGCACTTAACCCTAGCCACCACCAAACCCTAACCCTAGCCACCATCAAACCCTAACCTTAGCCGTCATTAAGCCTTAATGTAGCCTCCATTTCTAAACCTTAATTGCCACGATTCAACCTAACCTAATTACTATAAGGATGTGAATAGTATTCATCCTTTTGGTGAATGTTTAACACGTTCACCAACATTGAGAATTAAAAATGAATAGTATTTCTAACACTCCCATTCTATGAAGTTTCTAATCCAAACATGATTATCAATTTGTTATGTTGTTCTTTTGGTAATGCTTTAGTGAACACATCCACCACCATGTCCTTCGTTGAACAATATTCGAACATGATTTCGCCATTTTCAACTTGTTTTCGAACAAAGTGATGTTGAATATCAATGTGCTTTGTTCAAACATGTTGAGTGGGATTCTTCGTCAATGATATTGCACCTTGGTTGTCCCATCGAATCACCATTGGTTTCTTTTCTTTCATGTACCCTAATTCCTTCATGAACTTTGTCATCCATATGGTTTCCTTAGTAGTTTGCGTACTTGCCATGTATTCTATTTCAATCGTTAACAAAGTGATTGTGGGTTGTCGTTTGCTATTCCAAGAAATGGCTCCATTTCCCATCACGAATACAAACCCTATGGTGGATTTCCTATCCTCAAGGTCATTGGCCCAATTTGTATCACAATATCTGACCAAATCTTGGGGTGGTAATCCTCTGAAGCATAATTTGAATTACAAAGTGCCTTGCAAGTATCAAAAATTGCGTTTGACCGTAATTTAACGTTCCAAACTTGGATTAGCCATGTGTTGATTCACCATGCTTATTGGGTATGCCAAATATGGCCAAATACAAAACATATCAAAAATCCCACGACTTGTTGATAAGGAACCTTCACCATCTCATCATTTTTGTTCACATTCTTTTTCAACTTTCTCTTAGGATCAAATGGCACTCCAATGGCTTGGCAATCCTCCATGCGAAAACATTTGAAAATCTCCTTGGGATACCCAATTTGGTTGATGTAAAAAAAACGTGCATGAGCTTTTTCCATTTCCATGCCAAGGAAGAAATGCAAATCTCCAAAATCTTTCATTTCGAACTTTCGAAAAACTTCTTCCTTCATTTACAAAAGCTTGTCCTTATTATTGCACACCAAGATGAGATCATCGACGTAGACAACAATGAAAAGTTTGAAATTTTCGACTTACGCAACATACACGCTAAAGTTCGCATCACTCCTTAGAGATTCAATGTTTTTCAAGACATCCAACTTTTGGTTCCAAGCCTTTGAAGATTATTTCAAGCCATAGAATTACTTATGAAGCTTACACACAAAATGTTCACCTCCATGTGTGAATCCTTTGGTTGTTCCATGTAGATCTCCTTTTTAAGGTCACCATTGAAAAATGAAATTTTGACGTCCATTTGATGAATCTCCATGTTTTCAATGGCTGCTAGTGCAAAGATGCAATGAATTGACACAAATTTTGCAACATGTGCAAAAGTTTTGTTGTAATCAACTCCTAATGTTTGGGTGAAACCTTTTGCCACAAGTTTGGCCTTGTAATGTTCAACTTCACCATCAACCCCATGTTTGATTTTCAACACCCATTTACAAGAAATGGGTTTTTTACCCATGGGGAATGGCACCAAGGACCAAGTGTTGTTGATAACAAGAAAGTCATATTCTTCTTGCATGGCAATCTCCAATTGTTTTGCATTTTCACCTTTTAACGTTTTTTCCACGATTTGTTTTGAAAAAGCTATGGTGGTCCATTCCACCTTTTTAGTGGCCACCCACCACTCACAAAGCCACTCCTTATGTTGTCTTTGGGGCCTTTCTCCTCATCCATCTTGTTGTGGTTCATTCAAACCCTCATATTGTGGTGGAACAATTTTTTTTTTTGAAAAATAGTTTGATGTAAATTCATCACCTTCCACATCTTCCGCTAGTTTCTCCTTCAAAGATATAGATTAGCATCCTTAATATCATCATTCACAACTTCATCCACAACAATGTGTTCTACTTGCTTTGAAGGGGGTTTATTATCATGAACACCTTCCACTTCTTTTGTCCCTTCAAGGAACACAACATCTCAATTCTTGATGACCCTTTTGGTTTTTACACACATCAAGCAATATGCTTTGGTCCTTTCACAATACCTTAAAAACACATAAGGTATGGATTTGGACTCTAATTTGCTTTTCTTTTCATCAAGAATGTGCACATATGTTTTGCAACTAAAAACTTTCAAATGAAATACACTGGGCTTTCTATCGATCCATGCTTCTTGCAGGGTATTTGAATCAAGAACTTTAGTTGGGCATCGATTATTGATGTCAATTACCATGTTCACTACCTCTGCCTAAAATTCCAAATGAAGTCCTTGTGCACAAATCATGTTTTTAGTGCACTCCGTGATGGTCTTGTTAGTTCATTTTGCAACTCCATTTTGTTATGGTGTATAAGGTGCACTTGTTTGTCATTGAATTTACACAAAAAGTCATCAAACTTTTTGGACACAAATTTTCCTCTACTGGATTACAAGGTTTTGATTTTCATGTTAGTTTGATTCTCCACCAAGGCCTTGTATGCCTTGAATTTGTTAAATACCTTTCCTTTTGCTTTCAAAAAGTAAACATGAATTTTTCTTGAAAAGTTGTTGATGAAGGTGACAAAGTATCATGCTCCAACATGAGATGTGGTCTTCATTGGTTCGCACACATTACTATGCACTAACTCCAAAAGCTTAAAAGCCCTAGTGGTTTCATCTTTAAGAAAAGATGTATTTTGATGTTTGCCTTCAATGCAAGTTTCACACACAGTGCAATGGCACTTCTTTTAAATTTATGCCATTGACCATTTTGTCCAACTTCTTAAGACTTGCCATATTAAGGTGGTTGCGTCTTTGGTGCCAAAATGTAACTCTTTCATTTGAAGATTTTGCCACATTCGCACTCTCTTTCCAAACATTGACATTGAGAAGATACAAGTTCTTTTCACTCTATGCTTCCGCCACAATAATTCCATGGACATTATTCACCTTACAACCATCATTGTCAAACTCCACTTTCAAGTCCTTTGAAATGAGTTTGCTAATGGAAATGAGACTATTTTTCATTTTGGGAACATGAAGAACTTGAGTGATGGTTGTAAACAACATTCTACCTTTAACTTGCATTGTGGCCTTGATGTTCCTTTTCCCAATGGCCTCTAAAATGGTGTCATCTCCCATGTACATTTTTCATGGAACAATGGATTTATAAGTGGTGAACCATTTTCATTCGAATGTTATGTGTTGTGTTATGTTAGAATCAATGATCCAATCATACGTCGTATGATTATTAGCACTCAAAGCGACAACAAACATTTGTTCTTGATTTTCATAGGCTTGGTTTACCTTTTCTTTCTCATCATTCTTCTTCTTCAAACAATTCCTCACAAAGTGTTCGGGTTTTTTATAATAAAAACAAAACTTCGTGTTTGCCTTATGAGTTTTGTTAAGTAATGTGGCATTGTTTGTACTTTCACTTTTTTTTTTTAGAAGCTTCATGAAGCAATCAAGCAACAATCAATTGAAGGTCAACATCTTTGGTGGACATGGACTCCAAACTTGTGGCCAAGTTATGAAAAGATGGGGGAAGGTTCATGAGAAATACCATGTACACATCTTCATCTTTAATCTTTACCTCAATGGAACATATTTGATTCGCAAGTGCCTTGACCATGTTGATGTGCGTAAACAAGTCTTCCATTTCTTGCATTTTGATGGTGAAAAACCTTCTTTAAAGAAACAACTTGTTTTTGATAGTCTTGGCTTCATGCACACCACAAAATGTCTCCCAAGTGCTTTTGACAATTTCGCAATATTGAATGTGTGCAAGTTGTGCATTCGTGAAATGTTCACAAAGTAATGCAAATGTCTTAATTGTTTTTTCATTATAATTTATCATTTCATTTTCATCATCGGGAATTGTTGCACTCCCATCAACAAATTTCCAAAGCCCATGCTTGGAAAACATCATGCACATTTTGAACTTCCAAAGGTGAAAGTTGCCACCATTAAACTTTTCCATGACCTTCAAAGATTCCATTTGGAGAAATGACATTTTGTAGAAAACAAACGCTAAAACAAACACTATATGCCTTTCTATTCAAATGATTTACAGATGGGAAAATTTCAAGTTGAAAAACATGTTAATGTTTGGAAACCTCATTTCAAATCTCTCTCACTCAATCGTTATATGTCACAAAACAAAATCTTTACAAGAAAACTTTCAAACACTTGAAAAAATTTCTTGTACAAACTTGAAATTTCATTTGAAACTTACAACAATGGCAAAGAACTTTCTTTGACACACTTAAAACCTAAAGTTTTCAACAACTTGAAAACCTCTTTTCCACACACTTTAAACTTCAACATTGAAATTCTCAACAATTTGAATAACTTTCTTCCACACATTTTCAATTTAAAACTTGAAACTTAAAAACTTGAAAAACACTCTTCCACACTTTAAAACTTACAACATTTTGCAAATTAAAAACCTTCTTTCAAAAAGATTCTCCTTTTTTCTATGCAATATAAGCTCAAAAGCCTTCACTATTTTTCGTTTTAACATAATGTCCTATCTCTTGCTTAGTGTGGGCCCATAACCTATTGGAAACAACTTGAAAATAAAAAAGAAATGAAACATTCAAGGTTCATGAAATGGAACAATTGTATTAACTAACAAAAAAGTTACAAAGGTTCTATGTTTCAAATGTTATAGTCACAAAATGATGGCTTGCAACAACTAACAAGGCTTGAAAGTTCTATGTGCATTCAAAATCATGAAGGGAGATAATGAAAGACTACTCAAAACCACTCCAATATATACTATCTCCTAACCTTAAAATAGCCGCCACTTATCCTTAACCTAACTACTGCCTAACCTTAGTTGCCACCAAACCCTAACCCTAGCTACCATCAAACCCTAACTTTAATTGTCACCAAATCTTAATGTAACCTCCACTTTTAAACCCTAACTTTAAGCCTTAATGTTACTTCCCTTTCTAAACCTTAACCACCACTATTCAACCTAACCTAACTACCATAAGGATGTGAATACTATTCATCCTTTTGATGAATGTTTAACACATTCATCAACATTGGGAATTAAAAATGAATAATATTTCTAACACCCCCCTTGAATGTTAATGTATTTTTTCAAGTTTTAAAAAAATTTCACCTTATTTATGACCAAATTTAGTGTTCTAATGTTAGATTTTTTTAATTTTATAAATAACTCTATTATATTTTTATTATAGACCTTAACGACCATACATTTTTGCAAATTCATATTGATTAATTGTGGGTGCATGTTTTGATACGTTTTTTTTTGCAATGGGCCATTTGATTAGCCTATCATCAAAAACATTATGAAATCCCCCCTTGCCCCCAAAAAAAATTACATTGTTTTACACTTATGTTGTTTTACACAACTAGATAAAATCATATAAATGTATTTGTTTTATTTTTACATTGTTTTACATAACCATGTAGAACCATATAAATGTATTGATTTTTACACTTATAGTTACTCAAAATGTAAATAAATTTCATAATGGGATTTAGATTTACGTGAAATGTAAGTCTCAAACCATTTACACGCACAACATTGGTCTAAACATATTGGCACAAACTTCCTAAAAGGTTAGTGGACAAAAAATGGTTTTAAGCTCCAAGTGCTGTGAGACCTACCATTCTTGTGATTAGGGTACTTGGTTTTCTAGGGTGTTAACAACCATCAATTTGTGGATTGGTGACCATGGATAACTGGGTGTCACAACTAGGAGTTAGCATTAACACATGAATACATATGTAAATAGTTTAGGAAGTTTTGTACATACATAGGGGAGAACACAAGGGGGAAATAAGGGGAAAACACAAAGAGGAATAGGGTAGAAAAAAATGATCAATTTAGAAGAGAAAATAGAGAAGATGAAAGATTGCAAAGTGTGGACCACAAATTTAAGATGATTTAAGGTGGACCAAAAAGCACATGGCCAACCCCAAGTTGGAACTTGGACAAATTTAGGAGGGTGTTCATGGCCCAATATATATGCCCGAACATTATTCCACTAAAATGAAAGAGGAATTGATATAGTTATGCCAAAAGTGGATGATCATAACTAAATACAAGCATTGGTTTGATGAACATATTTTCTACTTTTTTTCTTTGGCGAAATTAGACCATGTTTGTGTTTTTGTGAATGGGTTAAATGATCATATAAATATATGGTCAAAGCTTATATCTTAAAACCATTTTGGAAGCTTATTGATTGGCCATAAATTTGGAAAACCAAAAAAGGACCCATAAAAAATCTTTTGGGAAAATGGCAAGCAGCCCCAAGATGGACATTGGGATCTATGGAACTTAGTTTCATAAAGGAAAATGGAAAAAGCTTCAAAAGATTTGGAAGCCTAAACAAGGGGTTGGACCAATCACAAAGAAACTTAAAGGTTAAGTGAGAAATAATAGGGGGAACATAGACAAAAAGGACTATGTTTTACTTGTCATCAAGATGGTCGTCATTTTTTCCAATGTCCTAAATGTTCTCAACAAATAGCAGCCTTTACATTAATCACCCCAAAGAAGAACGAGGAAGGGGGTAATAATGGAACAAGAAATAAAGGACCTATCAAGGTATCAACTACCATTCTATAGAAAAAAGGTGGGCCAAAATCACATCATCATTCACAAAGAAATAACCATTAGTGGTAAACCCACAATGGTATTAGTGGACTTGGGTAACACCCATAACCTAATGTCAATAACCTTTGTGGCCATTTTGGGATTACCTTTAGGAACCATGGACCCTTGTAAGATCCTACTAAATGGACATATTCATAACACTAACCTTTACTTGGAGGATGTGCCAATTCAATTCCAAGTTTAGAAACACACATCAATTTTTTTGCTTTGTTTATAAATTTTCCGTTTTTAACTATTTTAAAACAATAGTTTTAGGGTGTGAGGGGGATTAAAGGGGTTTTTTGAGTTGTGGTTTTCAAGATTGGGGTTTAGAATTTTGGTTACATACCATATATGTTTGGTTGGGGATAAACATGGCAAATCTGTGGGTTCTACGTCCCCAAAATATCGCCAATCATCCCAACCCTCCTAATAGGCACTTGATGGAAAGCTAGTAATTAGCTTTACCCTTATGCTTAATTGTGCCCCAACTTTCATCCATCCACCCATCATTTTCATCCCTCTTAGTTTATTTTAATTAGTCCCTTCATCCCTTCTTGGTCAGTTGGCCTTCTTTCTGCCTCACTCGCCACGCCCACTAAGAATTTTTCCAATACTTGTCATATGGTTGTCTCTTCTACGACCTCACATTCCCTGTCCTTCTTGCGGTTGTCTATTTAGTGTAAGGGGGGTTTAGCATGGCACTAGCTTTCATGCACTGCTCATAGGTAGTCATCTATCTTAAAGGTAGTGTTGCCCTCGACTTTACCATGTTTTCTTCCTTCTTCAACATGGACATGGATTGCACCCATATACATAATTAATGCTTTAAATTTGGGTTTATTTTGTCCTCATTCATACCATCATATTCCATATGTTCTTCAAGTTGAAATTTAACAAGCTTTACATATCACTTTATCTTGATTAGCATATGATCCTTTTAATATTGCAGCTTGACATGTTTTTTTGTTATTCTCTTCTTAGTGTTTATCTTTTTCTCCATAAGGTGCTAAGAAAGGCCACCAAGATATTCACACCCACTTACATCAATATAATATGGGTGGTGATTAGGAGACATTATAGGAGGAGCACGTAATTAGAGCACTCACATTAGCTTTTCGCAGATGTTCAGAATTGATTAGGGTTTAACCCTAAACCCTACCCCACCTCCATAAACACAATTGTTCCGTGCATGGGCCCTTGCTCATGTAGGGTAATACGTTTGAATAATACGTGCACCAACAACCCCATCAAACAAAACCCCAAAAGTCCTTCACCTTCTCCATCCACTTGTTGAGGTTGATTTCCCCTCTTTTGTTGATGATTTCCATCTTAAAACAAAGGTTATTTTAAATCAAGATGCATTTATCTTTGCCTTGGTTCATTCACCATGTCTTTTTTCCAATGGGCCTTTGAGTATGGTGTATGAACTTGTTCAAAAAATTTTGTCCCAAATGATTCTACAAGTGGGTTCAACTTCCTTTTTTTCAAGGTATTTGGACACATTGCTTGAATTCATGTTCCAACTCCAATATCGTGTTTTTTTTTGCATCCCAATTCCCAGTGTTGGAAAAGCACCCTAAAGGCATACATCACATCGCAATCAATGAGATGACCTATAATTTAGTTGCTTGCACATTGGTTATTCAATTTAGGGATACTCTTGTGGAACATTTTAGTCTTCATCAATTTGATCTAACGATTTGTGGCGGTTGTGAAACAATGGTCCATGGCATTTAAGTAATGTTAGACTTGCATCCAAATTGGGTGGTGTTATAAGTAGATGTCCATAACGCCTTTAATTCAATGTCATGATAGCCATTTATTATGAATTACAATTTTTGCTCAATTCTCTAGATCAACTTTTCCCACTTGTTTGATGATTATATGCACACCCATCCCCAATGTTTTCCTTTCATTGGTAGATGACATGCATATAGTAGGTTTGACATTAGATGTGGTTCTTGTTTTTTTATGTTTGTAATAGAAGTTCTCAACATTAAGCTTTTAATCCAGCTAACAAAATGTGTGGCTTGGTTTCCACAAGGGTTAAATCACTTTATATCATTTTGTTTTGGCTTTTTTACTCCCAATTCCAATTTACATATTTTGGGTACACTACGGATCCAAATCATTTGTTGAATCGTTTATGGTTGGGGTTCTACATGAAGATCTTGGGAGGATATTTACTTTCCTTATGCTTGCAAATCCTTAAGCAACTTTTGCGATGTTCTCATTATGTTATGCCTAATGCCTTAGGTACTTGCTTTGTATAGTGTTTCCATCTCTAAGTATTTGGCATCATTATGTTGAATTCGATATTCGTACCATAGCTACATTGGAGAAGTTACTTGGTGTGGGATCTTTTGGTGGTTTTGTAAATCCTTTAGCTCATTGTCAAGCCAATTTTCCTACTTCTTTAGGTGGGTTTGACATCTTTTTTGTGATTTGGATTACTACCCCCACATGCTTGGGTTGTTGGCCATTGATTACTCTTGCACTTTTCATTTGTTTCCAACAAGATGATCACCATATTTTTTGGTGGATCACCTACATAAACAAGAATTTGCCTTGCTTCCAATAATCGTTCCTTCAAATATCATGTGAACACATTTTCGCTCATGTCTGGGTCTAGGAGCCGACATGTGGTTATTAGCTCGTCCTACCACACCTGCATTTCATTTATCCTTAGCCCACTTCCTTATAACACTACGTACCTATCTTGGTTTACCACATCCTATGGTTTCCCACCTTTCATAGTGTTATTGTGGTCATACCATTAACGATTTAAATACCCATTTACTTCGATGCTCTTATGGGAGTGAACGTACAATAGCCATGCTACATTTCAAAAGACTATTGTAACTACTACTTTGGAGAGTGGAACACATGTTCAGAAGGAGGTCTCCCACCTTTTCCCTCACCACACTCAACAAGCAGATATCCTTATCACCAGAAATGATTTTGGAACCTTGCTAGATGCCATCATTATTGACTTGATTTGCCTAGATATGGTGTAATGACCATTGATGATGATAACACATGCAGCAATGATGGTTGTTCAAAAAAATTCACGATCATACGCTGAACGAACATTAGGCGATGACTTCATTCCCTTCGCTATTGAGATGTATGGGTGTTTTCATTCTTGTTTTGATTCATTTTTGACCGCTTGTTCATAAACCATTATTGTGTGTCATTAGTAGTCTTCTTTAGTCCCACTCAATGTTTGTGTCTTATGATTGACAACACGTGTCCGTAGCCCTATAGCATGTGCAAGCCATAGTGATTACTCAATAGGCTATTGCACTTGGTCGGGGTTCCTCATTTCTTCCACACATCATAATTAATGCGTTTTTGTCACTAGTTGATTTGTGGTAAATGACAACTTTTTCATCTTAGGCCAATGATTGTCATTTCATAACCATGAATTTTTTTTGCATGTTGTTTTTACCTGATTTTTGTTAATAGTTTGCTTTTGCTTTGTCTTTGAATTGTGTTTACTTATGTCCTCATTTACCTTGTAATTTTGTTGGATGGGTTCCCATCTTTGATTTATAGGGTTTTTTTTTCTAATTTTGAAATTTGGCCTAAAAATGTTTATGACATAATTATGGAAATACATGGGTGGCATGTAAATGTGGATTAATTTGTGGCACCAAACTAGATGTTACATCTTTTGAACTTGCAAGTATGCAAGCCCTACCTAATACCCCCTAATACCCCAAGTTGCTTTTGACAACTTAAATGTATACATGGAGATGCATAATTATTCTTTGTATATGTGCATGATTAGCCAATCAAGGGTTGTGGGAAAGGAAATGAATAGAGTGGACTAGTGGATAATTTGTTGAAAGAATATTTTAATGTTTTTCCAATAGATTCATCGGGGATGCCACCAACTAGTGAGGTGGATCATGCCATCAACCTAGACCCTAATGCAAAACCAATTGTTAAAACTCCCTATCATCATTCCTTTATGGAAAATAAAGATCTAGAACAACAATTAAGTGACCTTTTGGAAAAAGGGAATGTAAAGCTTAGTAAGTCCCCTTGGGGTGCAATTGTACATGCATTTTGTTAAAAACAAAGATGGCATTCTTAGATTTTGTGTGGATTGCAACAGTTTAAATAAGGTCATGATGAAAAATAAATATTCCTTACCAAGGATAGATGATCTCCTAAATCATCTTTATGTTGTTAAGATATTTTCCAAGATAGATTTTAGAAGTTGCTACCACCATGTATTCATGTGAAAGAACAAAATATACCAAAAATAGTCTTTAAAACTCGCTATGGGCATCATGAACCTTATAAACTTCTTGTTTCAAAAGTAATTAGGTAAATTTTTGTTTGTGTTCTTAAATGATATATTAAAATATTTCGAATTCAAAAACATGGAACATTTGAAGGTTGTAGTTGAAATCTTATAAACCTAATAAACTATTTACAAAGAAAAGAAAATGCAAATTTGTTGTTATCCAAGTAGACTACCTTGGACATGTAGTCTTAGACAAAGGAATGGCAATAGATCCCATAAAGATCAAAGTTGTGGCTAAATGGCCAATTCTTAAAGATAAGATGGAAGTGAAAAGTTTCCTAGGTTTGGCTAGTTATTATAGGTGATTTGTGAAGAATTTATTCTAGATGGCAACGTTCTTAAGTGATTTATTAAGAGGAAAAGTAGCTCCCAAGACATTCTATGGAGTTCAAGATGTGAAGAAAGCTTTGAAGCCTTGAAGAAGGCATTTACATTTACTCATGTGCTAAAGGTCATTGACCTAAGAGTAAATGGGATAGTTTTATGCACTAATGCTAATGATTTGGCCATAGGTGTTGTATTGATGCAAGAAAGGCAAGTCTACCTATGAATATAAAATTAAACTACCCACCCATGAGAAGGAACTACTAGTTGTGATCCATGCTTCGAGAATTTGGAATCACTATATATTTTTTTGGAAAAAAATTTAACATTGAAACTAACCATGAAAGTTTGAAATACCTAACCACCCAACCCAATTTAAGTAGAAGACAATGTAGGCGGGTGGAAAGGTTACAACAATTTGATTTTGGATTGGTTATGCATTATATAAAACACTCATCATCTAAAAATGGATGCACAAATAGAGAGGACTAACTATGCCTTAAAAGATATTATGTTAAAAATGTATGTTGACCATTGGTGAAAAACTTGGGGAAAATATTTGGTGGAATTTGCATATAATGGAAATTGGCATTCCTCCATTAAAACAAGCCCATTCCATGCCTCATACATGCAAGAATATTTAACTCCCCTTTCCATTTCAACACCTATTTCCAAGATGGAAGGTCTAAATGAAATGATTATTGATATGCAATATACTTTGAAATTGGTCAAAAAAAGTATTGAAAATGCCCAAGAACAAGCCAAGTTCTATGCTGACAAAAATTGAAGCCCTAGGGAATTTGTAATTAATGAAAAAACGTTTTTGAGAGTCAAGCCCTTGAAAAGTGCCTTGAGGTTGAGGAAATACTAAAAATTGTCCCTTCAATATTGTGGCCCATTCGCCATATTCAAAAGAAGAATAAGGTAGAAAATAAAAACTAGTATAAAAAAGAGAATAAAAAAGATGAGAAGGTTGTAGAATATAGGAAATAACCTTTCTTATGCTTGTGGTTAGGTAGAGAATTACCATGTTGATATAAAATTTTAAGTTATTGGGTCAAAGTATGGTTGGGGTACCCAAAAGGACTATTTCATTTTATATTCACTTGCCCCCTTATTTAAACATGTTGAAACTTAATGACACATTCATATTGAAAGTTTGCTTTTATTCATAGATAGATACAGTACAAAAGTACCATTCTATGCATAGAATGTCAAATTTGAACAAGTTTAAGGATTCTTACCAAGTCCTTGAAAAAAATCCAAGACTTTGTTTCATGAGAAAAAAGGTTCAAGGACTCATAAGGGACGTCCAAACAACTTCTTTTGGCCCAAGATTTTTACCACAAACACTTTACGTGTTAATGTGTATAAAATGTATGAATGTGATAATAACCAAGTGCCCTATTGCAATGTAAAAAGTTTCAAAAAGTCAAGTTTTTGGGAATTTTGGGCCATTGATAGAACATGACCCATAGTGGATAAATTTTATTATTCTCACTTTCATAAATGAGAACAATAGATACTTTAAAGGCCTACATAAAGTCCAAACAAAATTATTTCATTTGACATGAGAAAAAAGGGTGAAATGTAAGACAAGTCATGGGAAAAGTGAAGAAAAAGGTGAATTTGGTAGTCCTTAGGGTTCAAATGTGGTACCCCAATCATGCTTTGACCCTATTATAATAAATGTGTAAACATGGTGTAAATACCTTTGTTTTAGCTACTTTTACATTTTCATTTAGGAGATTTGGGTAAAGATAAAGATTATAAATAATTCTAGATGGATTTGTTAGAAATATATATAAATGGCCACTAAAGTGGACTAGGTTTTTTCTAAAAGCCTCATTGTGTTCAAGGTGAGGGAAACTAATCCAATAAAATGGCTTTTTAGGAATGTTATTTGTATGTGGTACTATAAGATTAAGGGAGACTAGGTGAGGCACATAACAAGGGGCAATTTCAAGTTCCAAACCATGTTCTTCAAAATCAAAAAACTCATTTTCATCTTCAAGGTTAATGTATATGATTATCATTGTGTTAAGGGAATAGGTAGATTACATAATTTTTGGGGCTTACAAGGCATTATGAATAGGATTAAGCCATTGGACAATTAAGGGTTTGAATGTTGAATTTTTGTTGAATTTGGTTTTGTCGTTCATGTTGATGTTGACTGGGGGATTGCCCACTTGTGTAAAAAGTCATAATCATATATTAGTGAAGCATGTGACTAGTAGATGATGAGGTGATAACAAGATGGGGGATCACTAGTAGAAATTGGCCAAAATGTAACCACTCTATTTGTGACTCCATGCGACTATTAATTATTTACTACATTTGGACATTTTTGCAACTATTTCTTATGTTGGTCATATTTGTAACTACACTTCAATTAGTTTGCGACTATTTTGGTGTTCATATTTCCATGTGAACAACATTTAGTTTGGTTTTCATCCAAGAAGAACAATTTATGTCCCATTAGTTGCAAATGTGACCAATTTATTTGCAACCCTATGGGTATACAAAGGTGTATTTTGTGAATTTTAAGGAATATAATTGGATATATTAATATTTATAAATGTATATTTTGAATGTATATGAACAACCATATTACATGTGTATTCAAGTAATATTATTAACATAAATGGCCTCAATATTATGGTTACACTAATTAGTGTATATTTTGAGTATATTAAAATTTCATGTAAAATATTTATTAAATATATCGTGCCCATATTACAAGTATATCCAAGCCATCTTATTACTTCTTAAAATTATTACAAATGACATTTATTAATATTAATATTAATATTAATATTATATATTAATATTAATTTCATGTAATAAAAAAACTAAATTTCAATATTATATTCATTAATTTTTTAAAAATATTAATATTTTATTACATAATGATCATAATGATGTCGATGATGATATTAGAATGATAGGAAAAATAATTGTATAATTATTGAATTAATTACTATAAATTTAATATATTAATATATTAATATATCAATTTTTCAAATGACTGATGTACTCATTAAATTTTATTTTTTATTTATTCAAAAAATAAAAATAATTATAATAAATCATAATAGAACTACCAATTGACACAATAATATATATTTAAAAATAGTTAACCTTGGCTACCAATTAGCTACAATAATAATTGAATTTATGTTATTTTTACTATTAAATATTTACATTCGTATTTACTATGAAATATAAAATCGAAAATAATAATGGGAATAATTATAATAAAATAGTTAGCCTAGGTTAGGTTTTTAATTATATTATTAAATTTTTAAAAATCATTTTTATAATTATTAATTATCAATAATTAAATATTTCAGTTATTATATTAATTTATTTGGTCATGAAATAATAATTAATTAGTTAATAATAATTGGCTAATTATTAGTTAATGAAATTGGTTGATAAATCATTATAGTTCATATATAATTAAAATTATATATTATTATTATTTATCTAGTTAATAAATTAAGTAACATTTAATAATAACTAATAATTTACTTAATTTAGTAATCTTAATATATTGATGATTATTATAAATAGTTAGTTAGTTGGATAATTTATAAAGTGAATTAATTAGTTTTTACTTCAGTTGTTAATTAATTAATTAACAAGCTTTTTAATTTACTTGTCTATGTTTTATTCAATAAATTATTAGTAATTTTATTTGTTAATTAGTTAATTAGTTAGCTAGTTAGTTGTCACTTACTTAATTATATACTTTTCAAGATGAAAATGAAAGCTGAAACATATGGGATAAAAATTTTACTTGCAAATCATTTATGACTAAAAATTTTTAGTCACAAATGATTTAAAAGTAAAATGTTTTTCCCAAAAGTTTTGGCTTTCATTGTCATTTTGAAAAATATATAAACAAGATGTTACGTCTTTGCATTTTCATATGTTAAAAATTGGACATATGAGATGAACCAATAAAAATGATTTAATCCAAAATAAAATATGAATATTCATGTACTTACACCTAAGTACCTATTTTTTTAACTTACCTACCTACCTACCTTCCTACTTAAATAGATATTTAACTTAAGTAAGTAAATAGGGCCTATCTAGATAGGTAAACTAGCCTAGATGGGTAGGTAGGTATATAGGTAGGTAGGTACTTAGTTCAACCTACATACCTAAATATTGATTTAAATTGAATTTGGACAAATTCAATTAATATGCCACATGGAAAATATCTATTGCACCATGTGTCGCAATATAAACCATCCAAACATAAAAATTAAATGTTTTAGATTATTTTAAAATAATAATAAAATATTTTTAATTATCAAGAGTTGGGACACGTGGCAACACATAATTTGTTCCCATTGTTCACCAAAAAAGTTGCATCTTAGTTGTAAGTGACAATATGTAATGGCAAATCAAAGGATGAATGTGTATTTCGTTGACTCTTTCTTTCATCCAAAATTTTTTGTCGTTTGCAACTAGTGTCAATACGACTTGTCCAATGTGACTATTAAGATTTTAGTTGCAAATGTCATTTACAACTAAAAATTTGTCACAAGGGCTAGTTGCAAAATGACCATTTTCTATTAATGGATGTTAGTTTTCATTAGTTTTATTTCATCCATATGACAAAATGACATGGATGTCCAATTGTCATTATAATGATTAAAAAATTACTAAAAATCATTTGATATGAACATAGAGAACCCACCCCCCCACCTACTTACTTAGGTAGATGCAAATTAGGGTGGCTCAAAAGCAACAAAAGTCCTAATCCCAAAAGTCCATATTTTAACATTAAAATGAAAAGAGTAGTTAAAAACCAATTTTGAATGGGCTTGATGTGATGATTAATCAACTAATAATGTCCACATGAAAGGCTACCCATCTAGGTAATTTTTTAACATACATGTTAAGGGGAAAAAAATCAATCCAATAAAAAATGACTACGATAGGGATTCAGAAAAATAAGGTCCAAATTTAATCATTCAAAAGTCCATAATTATTTGTTGATTTATTTTTGTTGTAATTTTTTTGAATCCATATTTTTTTCCCATCAAGTATCATATATTGAGTCCCTATAAAAAATATTGAGATGAAATCATAACAAAAAATGCATTTGAATGTTAGTGCATAACGCAAATAATAGTCCATATGCTCATTTTAAAAGTCCATTATTATATGATTAGTGTATGTTCATTGAATTTTACCCCTCAATAAATATTCTTATTCAAAATGGCAATATTAGTTCATAAATATTTTTGTCAAATTGATGATTTTACAATGTGTTTGTGGCATTTGAATAAAGTACACTTTGTAGAAAGTCCAAAAAATGATAAAAAGTGAGCCACCTTAGTGTGCATTCACTCACCTACCTATTACCCATTAACCCACCCACCTTCCTACCTACTATCCATTTACTTACCCATCCACCTACCTCCCATACCCACTTACCTACCCACCAACCCACCCACCTTCCTACCTACTATCCATTTACTTACCCACCCCCCTACCTACCTACCTACTACCCAGTTACTTACCGACCAACCCACCCACCCACCTACTTATTATCCACTTATTTACCTACCTATTTACCTAGCTACCCACCCATTTACCTATTACCCACTTACCTCCCTACTTACCTACCCTCCCATGCACCCAACCACCTACCTACATACTACCATTTACATATTTATTATCCATTTACTTACCCACCAATCCACCCACCCACCTATTTACTAACTACTTACCTACCTACCCACCCACCCACCTACCTACTTACCTATCTATGTAGCCATCCGCCCACCCATCCAGTTACTTACCTACCCACTCACCCACCTACTTACTTCATCAACCTACCTACCTTTTATTTCCTATAATCTATTCACTTCCTACCTATCACCCTACTACTCGCTACCTACCTCATACTCTTGTAGTGATATGAAATAAACATGTGAAAGAAAAAAACTTGACCAAAATTGGACACCTTTTGATGTTGTAGTCCATCAGTAAAGACATGGTTTATCATATGAAGGTGAAAGGTTTAATTCCTAGTACTTGCAACCTATGTGCATTCCTAAAGGGCTAAGGTAAGTAGACTAGACTAAGGTAGATACATAAGTAGGTTACATAAGTAAGGTTAGGTAGGTTAAACTACTACCTACCTATTTGCCTTTTTTGACCTACCTATTAAAAATAGTTTTTAATAATAATCCCAAAAAAAAAATTTAATCTAGGTATAAATTTGAATAATCAAATGGTTTAATGTTTATCAATAATATTTTAGTCATTCATTATATGACACCTTAGCATTATATATGGCTTGTGCTTTATGACTTCTCATTAATGACTATAGGATGAAAAATGCCACGTTAAACATTAAATGACTGCTTGTCCTTTGCTACTCGTCCGTTATAACTAAGGGTCTTTATTCATACAATGTCTAGGATGATTACAAAATTAGTCATATATGGAATCATAGATTTAAGAATTTCTTCTAATGATTACATAACCTTGTTGATTTTTGTAGACCTAGTGGATCGAATTCTTGTAGCTATGTGGTCATTTCACCTCTTGATGGTTGAGGCTTATTAGCTTCCTTAAAAGAATCACTTTTTGATGAGAGAGATGTAGGTTCAATACTAATGTTGATTTCTTACTACTTGGGGTTTGGATTGGCTATTATTGGGAATTAGAATTGGTTTTTTATTAACGGGTTGTACATGAGAGCTAGATAAGTCAAACTTTGGAATGAAACTATTATCACCAAGACTTTTTCATTCATTAAAGTGTACGTTTTGTCTTATAGAGGGGTCAAAACATCTATATTAGGCTTTAGTTTGAGGATCATAACCAACAAGATTACATTTAATAGCATGTGGAGACATCTTCAATTTTCTAACCTCCTTTGCTACATGTACTAATGTACATACCCCTTACAATCAAAAATACGTAAGTGTGAAAAAATAGGCACTATTTTGCTTGAAAACTTTTTTTCAAAAGACACACTATGACCTTAATTGAAAATTACCTTTTGTCAACAAACAAAGATTGCTATTAATCTTGCATCAATCATAGTCTTTTTATATTACTTTTGAAGGTCCAAATGTTAATGAAATAATTTCATATTTTGGACATTTGTAGAATAAGATGTTAAATTTGATAATGTGCAAAAAATTTAACTTATTTTCAAGTTAAAATTGTTTTGAAAAAAATTTGGTGTAAAAGACACAAAATTAAGCAATGGTTATGCCTAGTTTTGGTTCCTATTAACATAACTTCACCTTAATATCTTTGCATTGTTAAAAACTTCAAAACGTTTTTTTAAATGCTTTAACATTCTTTTGGAGTTTTGCATTGAAAATAAATGAGATAATCTGATCTTTTAGTAACAACTTAATGATGGGTGAAAGCATGATTGGGTGCACCAAAGATGTCCCAAATGACAATTTTCCATATGTCTTTAATAAAGTACTCCACACCAAGATTATATAAGAATTTTTAATGGAATTGGAATGATAAAATCACAATCTACATGCAATCAACCTTTTTATTCTAAAAATGTTTTAGATTTGGATATTATCACATTGTACTTTAATTGTACTTTTGCCATAACACCAAATGTTTCAACAAACAACTTAATGCAAACATGGTGTTAGTACCACCAAACTTTGATTTTTTGAAAAAATGAAAAAAATTCACCATCTAAGACATCCATATGTATCCAAACACATAAAATTGGGGTTTTGCAACATCATAGTAATTTGCAACAATTCATCAAAAATTAGAAATAAAAAAAAATTCCATTGAAAGGAGTACATAAGAAAGCAATATTTTGAATTAAATGTTTGAAGTTGAAATGTTCTTACAATTATCCTCAAGGGAAGTATGTTGTTAGATTTTTTAAAATTCACATCCATATTTGAGATGAATATTTTCAATTTAAAAATGTAAGGAGCTAAGTTTTTCAAAAAGTTCATGTGTCTTTATACTTACACCAAATTATTTAAAATTTGACATGCCTTAGGTCATGAAATTTAAAGAAATCACATAAAAAAATTAGCTTTGGATTCATTGAAATTAGGTGGATAAGCATGATGGACAATTTAATAACTTGATTTTTTTTTTAATAAACTTGGTTGAGAACTCCAAATTGAATATTCATTTAGGTAAAATCAATACAAATTTCATTGAAAATCCACGTCAATATAGTAATAAATAAGGTTAAACCTTAGCACATTTTTTAACATCCTAATCATTCAATTTGAAAGCAAAGTCACATTGGTACTGGTGCCCTTTAATACTACACATATGTGTCCAAAAATTATACACTCAATCATGTTCTCACACTAACGGACAAGGCTTTGTTTTGGACTTCCTAATTATGTTAGTGTCCTTAGGATCTGAAAGGATTACAGGAAAAATGGATGATCTAGTACATTCCTCTAGTTCTACAAACTCCCAAAGATCCTCTCTTTCCAAAATTGTCTAGTTGTGAAATCTCCAAAGAACATAATTTGATTCCCCTTCTAACTTATTGTTTTCTATGATGGTACCTTCAAGACCTAACATGTTGGATTTTTTGGGAACTCCACAAAGATTTTATATGCAGGAAAAAGAAAAGATCCTTTAAACAATCTTTGAAAACAAACAAGCAACCAGTCCCTTGACTGTACAGAGAACACCCTTTATGTCCTAACCATATAGACTTCAAGAAACTCTCTTATCCTTATTACCTTTGTAGTATTAAACCTACTCTGATACCATGATAAAATTGTATGTTCATATGGTGCATACTTCATTACTTAAAAACAAATGAGAAAGAAATCAATATATTAAAAAAATTGAAATTTTTTTGGCAGTTATTAAAGGTCAATGACTGCACTACTGAGATTGAGTGCAACTATCACTAAGCACTTCAGTTAGGGACTACTACTATTAGACAGTTATGTTAGTTACAGTATCGAAAGTAAAACTAAACAGATGAAGATAATATCATTTAGAAACTTGTAGAAGCTTTTAGATCTTAAACTAGAGCATATATTCTAACACGAAGCCACCAGGGTTTGCAATAGGAAGTTGTAATATTTTTCCCATTCCAGAATCTTTCCCTTGACAAATCAATGTCCTCCTCATCATCAATGTGTGTTGATTTTTCTCAAAATCAGTTAGAAAATTAGCTACTCACAATGCTGAAATTCTAATAATTTGTTTGACATTACTATTGGCTACTTAAGTAGTGCAAAATTGTTTGAACAAATTATTTTCCCACCCCAATTGTAGGAATTTCGGTCATTAATTTTATTGCCAAAGATAAAAATGGGGGGAAAAAGTCATCAAGAAGATGCCAGAATGATATAGGTATTATAATATACTAAACCATAATTGTACAAACCCATCTTTTTGAATATAATACCATTTCATACAAATGATATGGTTCGCATCACATTTTTCTTCATACTTTTCTTAGGCAATTGTTCCAATTCAATGAACCAGAAAATATTAGATACATTAAATCATCCATAACAAAGGCAAAATGGTATTACATTATTTAATGAGTATGTAAATTAACTATTTTGATTGGCCTATAGTTTTTGTCAACAAGTGTCAAATCCTAGCATTCCAGTATTGCCGTTCATGGTATTAATTAAATCAAGATTCTAAAATGGTTGACTGTTTTCAATTAAATGTAACAATGCACCTTCTTCACATTTTGGGTAAATTTGATTAGTAAAAGCATATAGGACTCATGGCTTAGTATCTACCAGAAATAAATTTTACACACACAAATGTAAATAATAAATACAATAAAATGCACATGTAATGTGATAGAACCTTGTCTAATAAATAGTTATCACACATTGAAGTGTTAGTCCACTCCAGATAACTAAGAAAACAAATTCAGACCATCAAATCCAGCAATCCATTGGCCTGAAAAAAATATCTTCAAACCCACACACAACCTTAATTAATGAACACTGAGAATAATGGTCCATCCTACTATTTCCATTGGTCCTCTTAAATTTTCAAAAACCTACCAAACCCTATTACACATCTAACTGTTAGATAATTCAAGATAATCAAGAGAAAAGAAGGTTTAGACCACGTAATCAAGCAATTTCATTGGCCATAACTTTTTTTTCCCACACCTACACATAAGCCATGAGCTATTCAACACCCTTTATATATATTAGTACACTAATATATATAACCCTTGTCTTTACACAAAATGGTTAATAAAATGAACAACTTTCATTCATTAAGATAGATGATATGGTTCTGTTGATTTTTTATATGCTTAAGTTCTACATCAAGACTTGTTTTCAACCTTAGAATTTATGCTTTCAACAAAGCTTCTATTGACAACATATATGGGTTTTGCATTTGTTATTGTTCTTTGCACCTTTTGATTAGTAATAAAAACAGACAATACAAATAGCTAATCAAAGGTAAGAATTTTTTTTTTTCCCATCTCCAACCCCAAAAAATATGATTTTTTATTTAGAAAAAAATCATTATCATATTATCAAAGAGGAGAAGATTAGGAGATTTTACAGGTGGGAATTACATTATTTTTTCAGGTTTTTTTGTTTGATAATGTTTTATAAACTTTAAACATGAAGCCCTATGGCCACCAAAAAATTATAAGCTATGTATTCTCTATATATACATTGATTTTATTTAATTTTCTTCATTTAACTATTAGATGAAGATTAATTTTGGTTCAAAATGAATTTTAATAAAAATGTTGTCATGCAAATTTTAAAATTTTTGTTTGTGTTTTGGATAGGCAAAGGATGCTACTTGAAAATTTCAAGTTATTGTGTACTATGATACTTTTTATACATGTCTTTTTTCTAGTGAAATATAACTAACCCTCAATATGTTTTCACCCACAATTTTTACCCAACAACCAATATATGAAATATTATATTATTACTGACATAATTTTTTTATTTGAATAAAAAATTGATCCCCCCAAGGGATATGTAATGAATTCTGAATATTATTTTTATAGAAATAACTCAATAATTTCATAGTAGGCATATCATAGGATGCGTTAAATTTTACAACCTTCAAAGCAAGCTCATTAGGGTTTTAAAGAATTGATTCGTGTTCAAATTGAAAAACTTTGACTTTTAAAAAGCTTTGGACGGTTGGCTTATAAGAAAGTGGCCTTGCATGCCTAATTTGAACGTTTATTTATTGAACTATCACATTTTATTCTTTTGGGGACCTGGTAAGTGTTATAATTTTAAGAATTAATTTTTGGCTCAAGTTTTAGCAAATATTTGTGAGGGGAGTAGTGTTTTAAGGCCTCAAATTGCAAATTTTACCCAAGTATTTTCGTTTTTAAAAAAAAGACTCAGTCAAGGGGTTCTATTTGGGAAATGATAATGTGCCATTTTGACATTTACATTTAGCATTTGCCATTTGGACCTATTTAAAAAAGAATTAGGGAGCCTACCTTAGGTGTAGGAAATTCTCATTGTTGGTTGAACTAAATAATTATCACCTGATGGCTTGGTCCAAAAATGTAACTAACGTATCCACTTTTGATTTAGAGATTTATATACATGAGTTTTTCTTCATGTTTGTGTTGTTTTATACTTTGCACATAAATAGGGTTCATGACCAGTTTGTTTTTTTTTCAGTCTTGTGTTAACTATTGAAATTTTGGCTAATCACATGTTGGCATTGAGCCTTTGATTCCGAACCTAGGACTATATTGAATCTACTAATAACAACACTACCTAGGGTACTAAAATTTGAAGACCCGAGGAACAGTTTTAGCAACCGGATATTTTCATTTTCTTTATCATTCTTAACAACTGGATTGAATATAATCTAGTCTATGTATATGCATACCTAAGTGAACGAGACTTTGATTAATCTGACTTGAACCAAAAGATTTAGGAGCAACTAATGCCAGGAAAAAGCAATTGGGATCTTTTTGATGGAACAAACAGTTGCAGGGTCTTATTCCATATTGCATTTCAGTAGAACTGTGCACCACAGGATTAGAAGGAGCTTGGATCTCTTGAGAGTCCAGAAGCTGATATGAAACAAGCATCATGAATTGGGTGTGTCCAGAAAGCTTCATAAGTGATCCTGATCTCATGTGACCGGCCAGTCTGGGTCTGCAGACAGGGTTTGAAAGAGAATTCCAAACCTATAAGCCGACCACGCGAAGATTCAAACTGACGTCCAGAATAATTTCAAAAGGAAAGTTGGAGCTCGGCCGGTCCAAAGAAAGTAGAGGAATGATAATGCTACTACTTAAGGAATTAGTAGCACAGAAAAAAGTCGAAGAATAATCTTGAACATCAGACTAAGAATTATTATAACAACGAAGTCATGAATGTGAAGTGGTAACACAATGACCATGGTCCATGATGATCTCCTGTCGATAGTAAATCTAGAATGGAACGGTCTCTGATGAAGTGCATTTAGCTGTGGACAAGCTCATGAGATCAGTCAATCCGCTTGGGAGTGTGGTCGCGAACCACTGCATTGTACTCAGCATTTACAATAGCACTTCTCTTGCGAACCAACTGCTGATAATGTTCAGTTTGAAACGTCTTGCAATTCATGGGCCAACGACTTCCTCGATCTCGGTGCTTGGATGCTCGTTTGAATACATGACAATGTCTCTTACAGCTTGTGATCCTTGCTCCTTCTGTTGATTGCACAACGGCCTGAAGTGGAGCAGAAGATGTCCTTAAGAGTGGATGTTGTAACTGCAGGATGTTGCAAGGGGACGTTGCAGCAGCTCCCGGATGTTGTAACCTAACACAACAGGTTATAACATCCGGCAGCTGCAGCATCTTCCCCTTACATCATGCTCTTTGATTTCATATAATTGTAAAACTTTCAAATTTTCTAAACATTGTACTCCCTCCTAATTTGGGAGTGCTTTCACGCCAGATTCCTTAGCTCGACACATAGCAGCTCAAGCCTTGTCTAGAGCGAAGAAATCTGGCATCAAATCCTTGCCTAAGCTTTTTGAGCTTGCAAACAGAAAAGGAGAACAGTTCATGTAACCAGCTTGGTTCTTGCATGTCCAGAGTGCAAATATCCGATCACACTGGTCAACTTTCAAGCCGAGATGATGATCTAATGTAATGAACAGCTGAACATTGGGCTTGAATATCAAGCCCATGTAGTGGTTGTGCCAAATACTGAAGGAATGGTGGTACGATCTAACATAACACAGAGCTTCCTGATCATCACCTCGTCAGTCAGGTTCCAGAGGAATGTGAGAGGAACCTGACATGCAGCAAAGAAACAGGAAAAGAGAGATACGAAACGATCCTATGAATCCACAAAGAAGACTCGATCAATGTGCGGTATTTATAAATGCCTCCCGGTTGCTTCTTCCCCGCTTTGAGCTCTTACATGAATCAAGTACTGCAGATACTGATGTATTGTGGTCGTTCTGTTTTCTTCTTCAAATGGAAGGATATTCCTGCTGCAATTGAAATAGGCTGCAAACTCAAGTCCCGATTCCCTGATCAGGACCATTGCAGGGGAATTTCTGAAGCCAATAAGCAAATAATTCCACTGTCTGAGACAAGGAAACATCATGATCAGTTGTGGGGTTGCAGTCTATTGAAATCGTAGCACTCAGCTCGTGCACGGGCAGGTTGATCATTTCTCCCGCGCCTGCACCACTCGCTCGACGGAGACTTGTGTGACCAATTGGGTTGTCTCATGACTATTATCCCTTGATCAGCAATTACCGTTCAAAAGGAGAGTACGTGACCTGTTGATCGCACTGTTTGATATCTTTTAACTTGATCCCTCATGTGACATACTTCCTTACAGCTTGATCAGGTCACTCTAGTGTCATTTGCACGATGTACATTTCCCTGAACTGCATTGATTATAGCTGTGTCGATGTTGGATTACTTTCAATCTTTTTATTGCACTAAAAAACGTTCCTCCAGTAGTTGTAATTAACTGAAGCCTGGAGATCCTGATGAATGAGCAGCAAACTTCGTTCACTAGTAATTTAATTAATTAAGGACAAGGAATAATGCTCAGGTAGATCCGAGTAGCATGAATGGCGCAGCAGCTTGCAGCATGGGAATGTGATTTGCTCTTCCTCCGCCATATTTGATCACATGACTTTGGGGCCGGGGAGATCTTGCGTGGCAGTTATTTGTAGGTCTACTTAGCCGGGGACTGCTTGGTATCTTGAATTTCAGCCAATTTACTCCTCACTTCGAAGCACTGATCTGCTACAACATCTTTGTACTTTAAATCCATATTGAGGGTTCACTAATCAAGGTCTATTGGGAGGACACAGCAGCTTCTTGCACGATTCAGTACTTCCCATTGGTAGTTGAAATGTTACACCAGCATGGCTCGTTCATCGATCACCAATGGCGGGGCTCAGGACATGTCCAGTACTTCATCTTCCCTTTGGTAGTTGAAATGTTACAGCAGGGCTTGTCCATCGATCACCAGTGGCGCAGCTCAGGACATGTCCGGTACTTCGTCAAGTCTGTCAAATCAGATCCGCTCCGCTCCTGCGAGCTAGCAGGTACTGTCCTGCAATGCAACTAGTGATTAACGACATAAATTCTAAAGATGTATGAATTGGGTCGGTTCATTCATTCAGGCGTGTAAGTAGCTGAAGTGTCCATCTGATGTGGTAGCTCCGCAGGTGTAATTGGCTTCCGGCCCGTATGACTAAGATAGATCTATACCTCATTTTATAATAATACCTTAAGTTCACTAGTCTTGAATGCATACATCCCAAGAGGGAAGGGCTTTACGGTTGGTTCTTCCAGCCACTCATGAGATAATCATATCAAAAGATTAGGAAACTAGTTAATTGCAGTTGATCTCATACAGCTAGGACATTTAAGCACCCATGGCTTATTGAATTTGTCTATAGCTGAATTAAATCCGGATTGTGTATGAATGACGTCTACGGTGTATAGCTGCAGCAGGTGTTCGCTGGCTGGCCGTATGACGAAGACAGATCGATAGCTCATTTTATAAGACCAAATATAGAATGGTCTTTTGGATTGCATGCATCCGTGGGGCAAGGGCTGCACGGAGGTTGGCTCTTAAAGAGACTGGAGAGACAATTATAACATATATCTCAAGCTATACGGAAACTAGTTAATTGTAGCGATTGATACAGAAACTAGCTGGGACGTTTATATACCCGCGGGCAGGTGTCTAATATTATATATAATTGAATTGAACACTGATTATTTATCAAATACGTCTAGTACTGTGATAGCTGAAATCTCCATCTCATGCGGTAGAGCCTGCAGGTGTTGGGTGGCTATCGTATGGTGACATATTCATACCTCCTTTTATACGACCTCTGATAACTCTTGAATGCATGCATATTTAGTGGAGGGAAGGGCTGCACTGTTGGCTGTTTGCACTGTTGGCTGTATAAACAATAATTCGTGAGCCAACTGGACATGACCTCAAGATCATACGGAAACTGGTTAATTGCAGTTTGCACTGTTGGCTGTATAAACAATAATGACCTCAAGATCATACGGAAACTGGTTAATTGCAGCTTTTCTCAAACAGGTAGGACGTTCGTGTACTCTGGGGCTGCCGCTTATTGTCCATTGCTAAATTGAATTTCGGTTGTATTTCATTTACTGATTGAATTTATTGATTGATTAAATGACAGAAACTAGCTGGGACGTTTATGTACCCGTGGGGCCATGACCTATTGTCTATTGCTGAAACGAACGCTAATTGTACATCAATTATGTAAAACAACTGGGACGTTTGTGTACCCCGGGGCCGATGTCTAATATTGTCTATCGTGGAATTGAACATTGATTCCATATCAATTACATCTATTACTGTGCTCAATGAAATGTCAATCTCGTGGGTTAGAGCCTGCAGAGCCAGCTGCAGGTGTTGGGTGGCTGCCGTAAGAGGAAGACATATTCATAGCTCGTTTTATAAGACATTATTATACGACTCTTGAATGCATGGATATTTCATGGAGGGAAGGGCTGCACGGTTGGGTCTATAAGCAATAATTCGCGACACCTCAAGGTCATACGGAAATTAACAAATTGCAGGTTATTTCGAACAGCTGGGACACTTATGTGTAGCCACTGGCCGCAGCTTATTATCTATCAATTACTACGATACTCGCTTGCGGGTGGGGCGGGCCGGGCAGCTGCGTAGATCAGTCAGGACTAGCGTCCTGCAGTACTCTATATTGTTCTGCCATCTTCTTTTATTTGCAAAGGCCGATGCCAGTTGCCTGCATCAAGGAGGAGATAGGCACAAATTACGCACGCATCAATGCCACTGTGCACTTGTACCTTGACCCTAACTTTCCAAAGTTCTACCATTTAATTAAACAGGGATCATGTCTGAATATGATTGCAATACCTCATATGATAGCAATAAAACAAAATTCTTGATATCTTTGTATTTACTAAAATACTGAAAAAGAATCAAACCAACGAAAAAATTTGAACATATATATCTCTCGTATGGAGACTATGCTGCAACAAGAAGAGGGGCACAAATTGCACATGAAATTCATGTAATATAGCATCTAGAATATTAGTCCAATCTCAAATTGTCCTTAAAATATTCATTTAATCCATGAGTCTCCTCAATGCTGCCCGGCTGTTTGGGTTTCTGACCAACCTTCAGTTCGACTTAAAGGCCATTAATTAAGCAGCTATCACTTGATGCGATTGCAACCTCTCAACTTAGATCTCAATAAAAACATGGATCATCTGTAAATTTAACGAAAGTTGGCTACAGATCATACATGTGATGGAGGAATCTTTCCCAAGGACTTAACACTAGTTATTGGGTTTACAACACTATAATAATTTCTGGAAATTTATTATGTATAATTTGAGAAAAAAATCTGAAAATGTTCAACTGCAGGAAAGAATCACGGCAAACCAAACAAAATCATGATTTTGCATTGAAGTTTTTTTTTGGGAAGATCAGCAAGTATGTAGCAGGGTTTTTGCTTCAAATTTGTGGTGTCTAGACACTAGCCACTGGCCATCATCCACAAGAGGAATTAACAAATTTTGGCTTTAGGCCAGAGAGGAAAGTAAAAAACTTCAAGAATCCTCCTCTGTCTTGGCGACCTGTTAGAACCCATTGTCTAAATATGGTGATTTCAGAATTTTTTCCTCAAAATCTAGCGACTTTGGCACATTGTTCCAGCCCAACAAACCCTTTGTACCGTGTGGCACTGGATTTTTTTTGGTCACCGCTGTGTGAAATTTCGAGAAAAAACAAAAATAGAAGTCCCATTTTTCCTTTTGTTTCTGTTGAGATTATGCCCTGAGAAATAGGAGTTCAAGTGAAAACCTGTAACCTTTTGCAGACTTGTGCTATTGAACTGTAGGTCGGACAATAAGTTCAAAACTTTTTAATGTTCAAAACAATCAGTTGCACATCGCAACGACCTTTTTCTATCGGCAAACTTTCGGCAGAAAGAGAAATTAAAGATCAAAAATTCGAAAATGTTCATTGATTTCCAAGGGATTCAATCGTCAGAAGTGAAAAAATAAAATAAAAAGATTCCTCAGATTTCTGTATTTTTTTTTCAGTATGTAGACAGAACCATAGAAAGATGATTTAAAGATTTGTACATAGATCTGGCTATCGTCAGATTTTAGCTAAATCTTCCAAGGCGTCATTGGCATTTTTTTACAACACCCTATGGATGATAACCACTTTTGGCAAAATCAAAAAATTCCTAATAAGACACTGATCCCAATTTTGGGTTTTTATAATTCTTGAACGGTGTCATATCAAACAAATAAAAATATTTGAAAATATAATTCGGATAATCTATAAACTACATCTTCAATAATTAAAAAACTATTTGAATTCTATGGATATTTATTTATTTTAAAGGAATTGAAAAGAATTTTTATGAAATAATACAATTTTATTTCAACTTTGTTTTTAATAGATAAAGGAGTGCTTACATCTATGTTTGATGAAGTTCAACAAATGCAAGAAAACACATTTTTTTAATTGAATACTTTTTAATTTTTTAAATTTTTAAACGATTCTAAACATATTGAAAATTCACCCCAAAATTTCATTTATAACTTTAATTTTGAAGTATATATGTAATTTTAAAAACTTTATGATGAGTATTATTTTGTTACAAATATATTTTATAGGTTCAAATTTTTCAATGGTTGTTGGATTTTTATAAATAATTGATTAAATAAGTTTTAATTTAATCACTATTTAAAACCAACAAAAATAATCCAAGATGCTATGTTCATATATAACCAAAAGAAATAATTTAAAAAATTATATTTGTGACTTCAATTGCAGGGGGCGGGGGCGGGGGGGGTAGTTTGTTTTCACCCCTATAATTCAATTAGTTCTATAATAAGGTTTATTTTATCTTCAAAATCCAAAAAAAATTAATTTAAGGTATGCATTAACAGCAAGTATTAAAAATTATTTATATATGTACAAGATATCTATAACAAGTATTATTTGTTATAAATTGTATGTTCAATCATGGAAAGGGTGTAAGCTATATTAAAGGTTCAAAATAAAGGATGTAACAATATGAGCTGGTATTTATTTGGTTTCAAGGTTTGGAATTGATGAGGGTCTAAAGGATTATTCATATTTGGGGTCCCAAAAACAAATATCTAACTGAAAAAGAGTGCAAAGGACAATTTTAAATTTTTCTAGTGTTTAGTATATTGTAACTATGGTGTATTATTATGTTTATATTATTAAAATTTTGAATAATTTCTTTAAAAATCCAATAATTATTGATTGTTACAATATAAAAGTCCATTTCAGGCCTTGATTGATTTACAACCAATTTTTCATATTACAATTTCTAATAAATGAATGCAAAAGGAATGCAAAAAATGATGCAATTGATTTCAAACTTTAAAATATAAAAAAAATCATGCTTCCTTTTATGTAACTACACATTCATGTGGTTAATTTCATGAAAAAATAAATCATATGAAATTTTCAAAATCTTGAAATTTTGAAACAAAAATAGCATGGGTAATGATTTTTTTATTAAATGATTTTATATTCATTAGGTTCAAAAAATTTAACTTTAGATGCAACTCACATGTATATGAAATAATTAACTTAATTGACGTTTAAAGTGTATATTGACATTTTTTTCATTTTTGCTTGTAAACCAAAATATTCATGCATAATTATTTAGACATGTGAAAAATCAACACCACCACCATTTGAATTATCTCATCTTGAATTATTCAATTTTTTTACTTAAATTTGTTTTATGTAAATATTATTTGTAGAAAGTAGCCTTTAGAAAGTCTTGGAGTCCTTTTTCATTTTTGGGTACCCCAACCATGAAAGGATCCCTAAATGTAACAACTTGATGGTTTAGTAAATAAACATTTGCATTTGTTATTATTTTTGCACACCAATACTTAGGTTACAAATTTCCAAAAAACTCAATTCAAATTCCTAATCAAAGGGCAAGAAATTAAAATTTTGTGAACACCAAAAAAAAGGGAAAAACATTTTAACCTTCAAAATCTTCATCTACATGGTTTATACTCTAATGAAATGCATCATGGCACATGAACATTTTTTAATCCACTAAAATAAAGGTTCAAATCAAATTGTATTATTTATTTATTTTTAATTCTCGCAAAATAAACTAACATCCATAGAGGATTTCTTGATGATTGAAAATATATATTTTCTATATATTTCTATAGAGCATCCAGGTTGAGTCATTTAAACATTTTAATACCTAGGAGCCAATTGTATACAGTATTACTATTAACGTGTTTTTGACCCATTTCCAGAATCAAAAAATTATTAATGTCATATGAAGTGAATTCTAATATTATACACAATTTCATGTTTGATCAAGAGCTTTCAAAAAATCTTTAAATATGTTTCTTTTCCCAAATCAAATTTGATCTCATGTTCAATAAACTTGTTTTGGTACATTTAAATCTCAAGTCCAAATTAAATTTCCTTGCACAATATAACATCATAGCGGGCAATAACATGGTTGAGGAGAGCCTAATTTATACCAATGTATTCCTTTTTGGCAAATCTTGCCATAGATGTAGCAAAAAAAGTCTGGTACCATAAGGTACGAAGGATTTTTGTTCACTGAAATGTGTGGCAAAGTGGCCAGATTTTGAGGAAAAAGATCCTGATCACGAAATCACCATATTTAGTCAATGGGTTCCAGCAAGTTGCGAAAACACAGGAGGCTTCTTAAAGTTTGAAACATTCCTCTCTGGTCTGTAGCCAAATTTGGCTAATTCCTCTTTTGGATTATAAACCCTGCTACCTACTTGCAGGATGACCAAATTGCATTTAAGAAAAATTCAAATTCCTCAAATTTTGGGGAATTGCTGGTGATTTTTGCTGCAGATGAACATTTTTTCAGATTTTGGTCTCAAATTATACCTGAATGTTAAATAGAGAAACTATCATAGACTTCTAAACCCAGTAATTTGTGTCATGTCCAGGGGATAGATTAATCCTCCATCATATATAATCTGCGAGCCACCGTTGGTTGAATCCACAGATGATCAATGCTTGTATAAGTTGAAAGGTTGCAACGCATCGAGTTATAGCTTTTTAATTAGTAATGGCCTTGCAGTTGAACTGAAGGTTCATCAGAAACCCAAATAATCGGGCAGCATTACGGAGACTCCATGGATTAAATGAATATTTTAGAGACTAAGGTATTTTAGATGGGGTGAATATTCTAGAGAGATGATATGTTACATAAAAATTCATGTGCAATTTGATACCTTCTTGTAGCATAGTCTTCATGCCGGAGATATTACACGTGTTTTTTTTCCCTTGGCTTGATTCTTTTTCGGTGTGTTAGTAAATACGAAACATCAAGAAAAAAAATTTATTCATATCATGTGAGGTGTTGTTATCATGTTCAGACATGATACCTCTTTTATTAGAATGGTAGAACTTTGTAGGTTAGTGTCAATGTACAAGTACACGGTGGTAGTGGTGCGTACGCAATTTGCCCCTATTTACTCCTCCTCTTTGATGCAGGAAACCGGCATTCCCCTGTGCAAATAAAAGGAGCTTGCACAACATCTATACATATAGAGTAGTGTAGCAGGCAGCACTAGTCCTGACTGATGTACGGAGCTACCGCTCCCATCCCACACGACTAGCACTGCAGAAGTAAATGAATACAACCGAAATTCAATTTAGCAATGGACAATAAGCCACAGCCCTAGAGTACACGAAGGTCCTACCTGTTTGACAAAAACTGCAACTAACCAGTTTCCGTATGATCTTGAGGTCATGTCCAGTTGGCTCACGAATTGCTTATACAGCCAACCGTGCAGCCCTTCCCTCCACGAAATATGCATGCATTCAAGAGTCATCAGAGGTCGTATAAAAGGAGCTATGAATATGTCTTGCTCATACGGCAGCCACCCAACACCTGCAGGCTCTACCGCATGAGATGGACATTTCAACTATCACAGTACTAGACGTATTTGATAAATAATCAGTGTTCAATTCAATAATATATAATATTAGACACCGGCCCGCGGGTACATAAACGTCCCAGCTAGTATCTGTATCAATCGCTACAATTAACTAGTTTCCGTATCCTGAGATATAATATATAATTGTCTCTCCAGTAGTTTTTAGAGCCAGCCGTGCAGCCTTCCCTCCACGGATGCATACATTCCAAAAGGCTATTAAATATTTGGTCTTATAAAAGCATGAGCTATCGATCTGTCTTAGTCATACGGCCGGCCGGCCAGCCAGCCGGCACCTGCTACAGCTACATACCGTAGTCGACGTAATTGATACACAGTCCACGTCAATTGAGCAATAGACAAATTCAATAAGCTGCGTGTGCGTAAATGTCCAAGCTATGTCCTAGCTATTTAGAATCAACTGCAGTTCCCAAGTTCCCTAATCTTTAGATATAATTATCTCAAGAGTCGCTTGAAGGTCCAACCGTGCAGCCCTGCCCTCTTCGGATGCATGCATTCAAGACTAAGCCGTATAAGGTCATACTATAAAAATGAGTTATCGATCTGTCTTCCTCATACGGGCCGCAAGCCAGTTACACCTGCGGCTACCGCATGAGATGGACACTTTAGCTACTAGACACCTGAATGAACAAACCAACCAAATTCGTGCATCTTTATAATTGGTGTCCCCAATCACTAGTTGCAGGACAGTACTGGCTAGCTGCCAGGAGCGGCCCAGGAGTAGAGTGGTTCTGATCTGATAGCAGTGATGAAGTACCTGACATGTCGTGAGCTCCTGCGCCATTGGTGATCGATGAACTTAGTGCTGATGCAATATTTCAACTACTACTAAAGGGTCGTACTGCATCGTACAAGTACCTGCTGAGTCCTTCCAATAGACCTTGACTAGTGAACTGTCAATCTGAATTTACAGTACAAAGATGTTGTAGCAGATTAGTGCTTCGAAGTGAGGAGTAAATCTGGCTGAATAATTTGAACATACCAAGGAGTTCCCCTGCTGAGTAGACCTACAAATAACTGCCCGGAGATTAAAATCTCCCCCAAAAGTCATGTGACCAAATATGGAGTCCAGCAAGAGTAAATCGTGCACTAATCCCATATGCTGCTGGGCGATGTTCTTGCTAGTGAATCTAACTGATCCTAAGCCAGCTGGTCCTTAACTAATTTAATTATCAGTGAAGGCAGTTACTGTTTGTCTCAACGGCTGGGGACCTGCAAGGTTTTGCCAAGTTGGTAACATGATATTGCCTTCCACGTGTTGCAAGAACATTGCATTTAAGAATAGACAAAGCCCCTAGGTAATTGTTCCAAGGGGTTAATACTTTAACTTACTTGTGTGTCTTTTCCCATAGCTAATGGAGGAATATATCTTAATAATATAAAGGGATTGAAAGTAATTCAGCATCGCCAGACTGCAGTTATAGCATCCCCTGTAGTGCTCCTTATGTGACCATGCAAAAATATTTCTTACATCCAAGTTTAGTTATTTACTTTTTTCCAACCCCACCCATAAAACTGAAACTGGGACTGCAAATAGATGGCAGACTACAAATACTAAACCATCTAGACCAATCATTATAATTGGTCAATCAGAAACAGGGAGTAGCAGCTATTAAACTATTCTGGCAGCTGTTAGGTTTTGCTGTGCTTTTTACCAGCCTCAGCAAACCGTAAAACTGCAGGGGCAAAACCATTTTGCTAAGCCAAACCTGAATATTTTGACTTTTTTTCTTGCAATTTTCATGTGCAGGAATACGGAGCACCCCTGGGATGCTGTTACAGCCACTGGAGAAACGTATTTTCATAAGACAACATACTCCAACAAGGGATTGAAAATAGTCCAACAGAGACATAGCTACAATCAATATCGTTCAGGGAAATGTACAAAGTCGTGCAAATTAGAGAGCGAGCTGATCAATTAGCTATAAGCAAGCGTCAGCATCAAGTAATTAGAAGATACCAAGCAGTACGAGCAATCATGTAATGTAACTATAATTGCTGATTCCTGGAGTACCCTAGTGATCAGACACCCCAATTGATCACGCAAGTCTACGTCGAGCCAGCGGTACAAGCGCAGAAGAAATGAAGTCCGTGCAGCTGCACCGCGAGCTGAGTTCTACGATTTAAACAGACTGCAGCCCCACAACTGATCATGATGCTTGCCAGTATCTGCGGTACCTCTGGACATGTTAGAACCAAATTTTAGCTGGTTACAAGCTAAAATGAGCTGTTCTCTTCTGTTTCCAAGCTCAAAAGGCTTAGGCAAGGATTTGATGCCAGACTTCTTCGCTCTAGACGTGGCTTGATCTGCTATGTGTCCAGCGAAGAAATCTGGCATGAAATCACTGCCTATTCCTTTAAGCAAGTGTAATGTTTAGAAACTTTGAAATTACAATTACGAAATTTAAAGCATCTTGTTGCAAGAGTTTGAGTGACCACACAACTTATTGATGTGAAGGGAGGATGCTGCAACTGCAGGATGTTGTAACCTATTGTGTTGGGTTACGACATCCTGCAGTTACAACATCCACCCTTAATGACATCTTCTGCTCCACTTCAGGCCGTTGTGCAATCACCAGAAGGAGCAAGGATCACAAGCTGTAAGAGTTTTCAATTGCAAGACCTTTCAAACTCAACATCATCAACGTTTGGTTGACAAGAGAAATGCTGTTGTAAATGCTCACTACAATGCAATGGTCTGATGACAAGGGCATTTACTGATCAGCTTGTCCACAGCTAAATGCACTTCATCAGAGACCATTCCATTGTAGATTTGCAACGGACAGGAGATCATCATGGACCACGGTCATTGTGTTACCACTTCACCGGTCATGACTTCATTGTTGATAATAATTCTTCCATCTGAACAAGATTATTCTTCTTCTTCATTTTTCTTTGCTGCTAACTCTTAAATAGTAGCATCATTTCTCTAGTTTCTTTGGACCGACCGAGCTCCAACTTTCCTTTTGAAATTATTGTCGACGTTTGAATCTTAGCGTGGTCGTCTTATAGGTTTGGAACTCTCATCCAAAATCTGTTCAATTGTCTGCAGACAAAAGACTGGGTGACTCGAGATCAGGATCACTTATGAAGCATTATGCATACACCCAATTCATGATGCCTGTTTGATATTGATGCCTGTTTGATATCTTCTGGACTCTCAAGTGATCCAAGCTCCTTGCAATCTTGTCCAGTGCACAGTACTGGCATCCAATATAGAACTAGATATAACTGTGTGTACCATCAAAAAATCTCAACAACATTTTTCTGCACAACTGTGTGTACAGTCAAAAAATCTCAACTGCATTTTTCTGGAAGTTGCACTCCTAAATGTTGTGTTACTGTTGTTTGCTAAAATTTCCAGCAGCTTACCGGTTACCAATTTGCTGAAAGAAATTGTCTCTTGCAACCAATTGGGAATCTTTATATTCCATCCTAAATTTTGCAAAGACTGGTCGCTGGTTCATTGGGCAGATCCATTTCGTAGTTGTATGTACGCAATAGAGTCAAAAGGCAGGATGAAAACAGTAGAGAGAGGAGAAAAAAAAGAAAAAAACGGACCAAACTGATTTTCTCACCGTCTTCAGACATTTGATCTGAAGGTTACACCATGAACAAGATTGCTCTGCATTATGAAAAACTCATGAATGTTGAAAAACCCAAGAATATGCCATAGTGCAAGAACTCTCGTACAATCATCTTGAATAATTTTGAGACTGATTCACATGACCTGTCAGTCAGTTGCAAAAAATGACAAAAAAATTAAACTAACCACATCTAGATCTATCCACTTCCTAGGTCTGAATTCATTGAATTAAATTTCAATTTAATTCAAGGTGCATGCAATGTCATTCAATATTTTCATTCAAATAGAACTTAATATTTATAAAATCAATTCATTTTTTGTCATCAATTGTTTAATCAATTGTCACTGGTAGTGCACAGCAGCATGAAGCCCAAGTACAGTAATGCTAAATCATAATCTTTTTGTTCTATGCCATTTCATGCATTTCAGGGTACAAACTCTGTGATCCCTGAAAATGACTTTCCTTCCCTTTTCCTTCCCTATTGGTTTCTGCAGTTGAGCTTAAATATAACTGCATGCTAGATCAAGATTAGAGAAGTTTGTGAAAATCAATTACTTAGCTTGTATTGTTCCAATGTACTTATACATATATCAACAATATCAACTATCATCGCATAATTTTCTTCTTCAAGATCTCAATGATACTAAAAGGCTCCCATCAAAGTACCTGTATTTTTTATGGTCACAAAAGCCTAGTACTAGGTCCAGATTTAAAATTGTAATAACAATCATTTTCATCCACAAGGAGAGCAACTATTATTTCACAAAATGAAAACCATCTGCAGTATCTCCCTTACAGGCAGAGTCAACAAACACAAATTAAGAGAATAATTAGACAAAATTACTCACACAAGATATTTGCAGAAAATGGTCTAACATGGAGGGAATAATTGAATGAGCACAAACACTGTAGGAACATTGGGCCATCAGTTAGTAAGAGCTGTCCACCAGAATTGAAGAGTCATAAAGCTACAAGTGCACATTATTATGATATCCCTCACATCATTACATACTGCAACAAATTCCAGTGCTGACTTTGCACAACTGCAAACCCCATGTGTGAATTGCTGAGTGAGACATTCACCAGAATCAGATTAGCTTGGAAGTGGGCTCAAAAATTTGGAAGCATCATATGACAGCTACCCACAGAACAAATATTTGGCATGGATGAATAACTAGCTGGTCAAGGAAAGTTACATAATGAGTTGAGATGGAACAAGCCACCCAACGATGAAACAAAAATTACAAGAAACTACATTGATCACTCTGTTCCTAATGTAATATACCTCAAACGGGATAACATCTAACAGCAGAAAAGGACATAGGGTCAGAGCTGGATTCCAGGAAGCAATGCACTCATTACACTGTGTAGCACAAGCTAAGAGTTATATAACTGCCTCTAATATGCAAAACAGTAGGCCTTTGCCTCAAAGCCAGGCCTCAAGTGGCTGTGGAAACACTAACACTTCCACTAAAAATCAGACTCACAATGCAGCAGCTTGGCTGACATTCAGCTCTCTCTCAACCTAATATCCTACTTGAACTAGTCATGAACTCATGTGAAAAAACCCTCAAGGAAACTGAACTGACATAATGTTGTGATGTTGTAAGCAAGCATCTAACTGGAATGAAACAAGGGTTAATGTCCATCTGCCTCTGTAGGTGCATCTGAATGTTGTTGGAAGACACGGGTTGCACTTGGGAATCGGGAACCAACTTCAAAATCTGGGTCAGCTGCCACCCGGGCAGCTAGATCATGGAAAAGCACAGCCAAATACGCCTGCCGTACATGCACACATTATGCACCAACCATTATGGTACCACTTGCACACTATGACTCAGAAGATTTTTAAGAAACAATTCTGGTACACAAAGCAGATGGTAATGATAGAGAGATACTTATCAGCAGTCTTTTGTGCGTCCCTGACATCAAAAACACAAGAAAGATGCCTAAGAATGGCAATTGTTGCTACAGTAAAAGCAACATAGTTATCAATTGCTTCCTACAATACTCAACACTCTAGTGGACAATCCTTTTTGAATGCCACCTCTAGAGTTCTAACTTCCAAAATAACAAATTGCCGACTAACATCACCTCATATAAATGCTTGGGAAGGAACAAGAAATTGAAGTTCCTCACTGACAATGATTTAGCACTGCTGTTGCTTAAAGAAACAATTTAGTGCCTCAACCACACTCCCATCTAGACTTGCACCAGTCCCCAACTGCCTCAACACATCCCCTTTAAGGAAAATATAACTGGTGAAACATCCAGGGTTAAACCAGAACTCTTCTAAAAACCTGCTATGCTGTCTCTCATCTGCCCACCTAAAAAGTAAACAAAGTTCTTTTACAGCAAAGACAACGCACCACTTACATCAGCCAGGCCATCTGCCTGTGACACGTGCTGTGCCAAGCTTGTGCTAGTGGTTACACTACTGTTGCCTAGCACCCGTGTGCCAGCTGCATCAGCCACACTCCTCAGCACCTCTTGTGCTGCTTCTCCTTCCTCCAGTCTCTGTGCTGTTCCCTCCATCTCTGTCTGCAATCTCCTCAAAAATCAATCCACTTTTCCTCAAAGTCTAAATGCCAGAAATTCTCGGAACCAACAACTGGAGACACTGTGATTTCAGCAATCTAGTTGGCAACAATGAGATAAATGTAACTCCTGGAAAGTTCAGAGTAGAATCTGGAGCATCCCTTGTCCGGAAAGCATACCTTTTGCCGTTTTGCAACAGGTGAGCCACGTGAGTACACATCACTAAATGGCCGTTGTGGTGGCATGGACTGTTGGCTTTCTTCATCAGCTGTCATTGTCTCACTCCATCCTGACTGCTCCTCCTGCAATTTCATGCAGAATCCACGACTTTTACCACACCCATGCTTTCCTGGCTACAATGCAAGCAATATGCACATTCCTTTCACTTGACCTGTCCACCATTCTATGTTTTACCAGTCTCTGGACAAGGCAACACCTGTAGAGGAAACTAGGTGAAGAGGTTACAGCTGATAGTGGATTCTTCATTTCTGCATATCATGTCTGCTATGTATCAGTTGCCTGGTTCAGATCTCCCAACTAATGGCAGATTGTGATTGTGATGAGCATTTTCAAGTTAAAAGCACCACAGCTACTCACTGGAGTAAGAGCCTGCTTCCATCTTTCACTTCCAGATGTATCCCTTGCACTCCCACCTTCAGCCTGAGATTGGGAACTTGTGGCAACTGCAGGAGGAGGCATCATAGACAGGGCTCCACCACCAAGCACTTGAGACATCATGGGCATCATATGCTGCAACATCCCTCCTAGGTCTTGGCCAGCAGCTGGAGCTGCACGGCGGCCTCCACTTGCTGCCTCTACATTGCCAACTCCCTGCATCACTTGCTGTACAAGTGTCTCCATTGCTGGGCTTCGCATGAACTGCCCAAGAATCCCAGAGCCTGCTTGCTGTGTCTCACTTCCAACCCCTGCTGCTCTTAGAATATTTCCTGGCCCAGGGGCTCTCCTGTTTTGACTTGGTGTATCCTCAGGTGCCTCCTGATAACCTGCCAAGTTCTGCAGCAGACTATGTCCTGCTTGGCGCTGTTGTTCCTCTGAGTGCTGGGATTGCTGTCGCCTCCTCCTTGTCTGAGTATTACCAACCCATCAATGCATGCACTTCTAATCTTTGTTTAAATAACCTATGTCCCAAACATAGAAAAAATAGGCTAGGACTACCAGTGATCACCACACATCCGTGGAAATGCCTTTGAAAACCTTTTGTCAGAAATCCTGAACATAAGCCACGGGTAAGACCATTAACTGTGACAACAAAGTGAGAGATGAGTCTCCCAACACAAAGATGGTGTCCTCATCTTCTCAGCATTGGTACACAAGCCAGCCAAATAAAACCACTTACCCTGGGTACAAGAGGCTGAAGGCCTCCAAGCCCTAGGCCAACTGGTGGACCTACAACACTGGGTCCACTAGTGTCACCGCTCTCACCCACTTCCATAGTCTCCCCTGAGGTAGGTTGGCTATTTGTGGCCATTATCTGACCATCCTCACTGCTTGCCATTAACTCCATGCTTACAACTCCACCTTCCCCAATGGACTGGCGACCCAGACCTTCTGCTGACCCACTACTAGCCTGTGGATCTTCTGCTCCTCTTACATCTGTTTCCATGCTTGACCGTTGTGGTTGAGTGGACTGCTAAAACAATCACCTCATTGTCAATGCAAAGTCTAGGAAGAGTAAGGGTGCACTCAGCAACACAGGGTGAATAAAGACAAGCACCTGAGCACCTAGTGGTGGTGGTCCATTCTGCAGAGCTTCAGCAAGATGGTGTAGTAAAGGTGCCACTGATGTAACCAGCCTGGCTACGTCCACCCCTCCACTTCCATTCATTGAACTGCCTCTGTCCCCTGTTCCTGCAGCTCCAGATGCTCCTGTTCCAACCACAATTCCTTCACTTTTTCAACCAAAGACAATACCATGTATCTGCCAAATTTGATATATGAAAGCCAAAACAAAAATCAGATTACACATGTGAAATGAGTGACTCAACAATTTATCAATGAGATTGCAGAGAAAACTCCACAAATGGTTTGAAGGTCACAATGTGTCAGTACCAGCAAAAGGAGGGAGGGGGAAGAAGAGATAAGTGTGGTCACAACTTTGTGAGTGACATTCAGAGTATCAGGACCATCACCTTCATCATGAATGGCAAATGGCAGACATGCAATGGAGGACTCCAGCCTGCCCCTTCTCACCTTGCTGGGTGTCAGTAGTCAGATTAGGCTGCCTTGAAGCTGCCACATGTGGTGTGGAAGCAGGTTGGGATACAGGGGGCACTGCATTTCGTGACAATGTGAAAGGTTGACCTGAAAACTGGTGCTGGAATCTGGCGAGCAAGGGATGAAAATGAACACCAGTTTCAAAAGAAGCCCAAGGATGCCCAGAACTAGAACCTGCATGTGAATGCACTGGTACAACGCGCATGGCACCATGCTCATCAAATGTCATGATGGACCCTTGCATGCCAGTATGTGCAGGGGGTATTGGAGTGGCAGTGGTCCCCCCAGCACTCTCATTCACTGGGTGAATTGTGATTCCTGTATCAGTCAATGTTTGAGAAAGACTGCTCAGGTCTGCACGCTCAGGCATCTGATGGACAGTCACACCACCTGATGCTCGAGATGCTGCATGAGCAAGTTCTTGAGCTGAGCGTTGGGGTGGAGGAGATGAGAGGGATGGAGAGGGGGAGGCCGATGGAGCACCAAGGTCACTCGTGTGGATGTGAATGTGAATGCTTCGTGGTGTTCCAGCTGCAGCAGGTGATGGAGCCAATGTAAGAGGGCGTGGTTGTGACTGTCCAATAGGAAATGCAGCTGATGTCTGCAAAGGTAAAGGCTGCAGGGCACAACCATGAAGATATCAACATTCCATTGCAAAGAAACAGATTTCAATCCCCATGAAAGCACATCAAGGCTGAATATGGAACTGGGCTAAAAACAATATCAATTGTACAACTTGAATTGGCATAGAAGCTTCTTAAACATGGAATCCTGCTCACCTGTACCATGATGGGGTTCGGTCCTGCAGGTGATATAAAGATGGCAGGCCCTGTATTGACAACAGCCTCACTCTGCACGGGGCAATTCCAGCATACAAAAATTATCAAGGAGCATTCGTCATACAATCCCACTGGCATCAGCAATTCCAGATTCTGTTTGAATGTGTTTCACCCATAATCTCAGTAAACTCACTGGAGATTGCCCCATGCGCAGAGACAAAGTAGTTCGGCCAAGCTCCAGCAGCAAAGCTCCCACTTGCTGAATGAGATTGCCATCATGAAATGCAGTGTGTTGTACTTCCTCCCGAGCTGCTGCATCGGTTATTTCTGCCTCATTTGCTAACTGCTCCCCAAGATGCTGTTGAATGTCACCAGCACAGAGGAGCCAAGATTAGCCCATCAGAAAGAAAAAATCTGCACTAATGCCCTAGTTACCCAAAGTCTTTCCAAGATTTGACAAAAATCAATGGTGATCCTGACAAAGACCAACTCAGCAATCCTCTTCATGGCACAGAATGTGCATTGAAGTACAGATGCCTGATTTCTGATTGTTCATTTTCAAGTTCCCTGGCATGCTCAGCTCTCCTTGCATGAAGTATCTATCAAGTACATGTTAACTCCATTTCCCAGCAGACAGAGCATCAACTTACAAAACCAGTTGGATCACCTGTAGGCTTTAACCTGAAGCAATGACCTAAAATAATTGAAACCAGACCAGTCAAGGGATTGATTCAACTGCCTATATAAACAGGGTATGCAAACAGCTCTCTGGACTGGGTAAGGAACAAACTTACAGCAAGGGCAGAGCTAGCTTGGCCCCGCAAAAGATTGTTCACCCTCTGCACAAGAGCCCCTAGAGCAGCAGGTGAGGATCTTGTCCTCTCTGTATCCACACCTGAAGGTGTACTGCTGCCCACACTGGTCCCTGAAACTGCACGTCCATCTGGGATTTGAGTCATTTCAGCTTCTGCACAAACATGCAGTTGGAGAAGAAGGATTCAAATGCCCATATGCATGAGCATCCACAAAGTATGAATCAACTTGTCACATATAAACACATTGCCTGCTGATACTCTCACACTTGATCTCAGAGATACAAGTAGTATATACACATATTTGAGCAGGTTCTTGAGTAGTGTAATTCTATGCAATCACCATGCCCAAAACATGTACTTACCACGTGATGAGAAGGACTGCTCCAGACGGTCCAAATACTGGGACATAGTTGTCAAAACGTCAGGTACAACCTGAAAAAGAGTTTTGAGTAACCATATATTTCATTGTCAATATAGTCCTGTTGCTTCAAATGTGTAGCACACTGCTTCTACTTGAAGGCAGTTGAGGCATGTGAGGCAACCATCAGGCACAACCTACAACCTACATAAACATTCTCAGATTGCAAGGCACACACCCCAGGATGTTGGACTGCCTGGAATGGAGAGGGGACACCAGGTGCTGAATTATTTGGCGGCACGCCATAGAGTGCATCAATCTGAAGTTCCAGAGCCCTGCCTTGATTCTCTTCCTCTCCCAGAGCTGGCCTTCCTTCTGCTTGTGTCCCACCAATCTCTCCACCTTGAGTAGGCAGTACTCCCTGCACCCATCCAGCATATTAATTCCTCCACCCTTGAGCACCATAAAGTAGGGTTGACTACCACCATTAGAGTTAATGATTATGAAAAGTGTCCCAAAACAATAGATCCATTAGCAAAATGAAAACCAACAAAGTTAAAATGGCCTTCAAAGGTGACCTCACATACATGGCCTGTAAAAATTGATAACTCTTTAGAATATACTGGCCATAAAAGAGGAGTTGTTGTGCACAGATTGTAAAAACATTACTAAGAACTTGCGGAGAAACCTCAACAACAAAACTTTGAAGGTAACATGAAAATGAGTGCAGTCATAACATTATGAAGATCGCTCATGAAGTGTCAGACCATCAACTTCATGACAAATAGCAATGATAAGCTGCCATGACTACCAATGACTCCATCAGGTCCCAACAGTGGGTGTGAGTATACAAGTATACAATAATCAGCCCAAATCTTCAAGCAAACCACTGTGTGGTTAGGAAAGCATACAGAGTGAAGAGAAATCATTGAGAGACAGGCTTGTCACAGATCAGTGAAGGACTGAAAATCACTCACCATGGTAACCGTTGGTGTGTTACCATTACCACCAGTGTTTTGAGCACCAACATTTGCAATTCCCACTGTGTTTAGCACTGCTGAAATTATCTGCAGCCCAAAATCCCATCCATTAGTGCAAATTGATATCTCCATGAGTATCAAGAAATCCCCATATTCGCAATTAAATATAATCACAATCATGCAAAATTATTTTTCTTAGGTCGAAGAGCAACTACAGACTGAAGAAAAGGGAAGACAAAATGCACAGATTGGAAGAGCCAGTTTGAAATGAACTATAAAACTAGCAGTACAAACAGAAGTGACAGTCTCTCACTTGTCCAGTGACCATCAGCAGTACCATGTCTGTTAGTGGCATTTCTATTGTGACTTTACCCCCTGACTTCATCAACTCCCTATAGTGGGTGTAGGACATTGTGCCCAAAACCCTGCATACTATATTTATGTTGCAAATCTGGAAGCAACAAGACTTGGCCACAATACTGGCTAGCACCTTACACTGGACAAGGGGAAACATAAAGGGGAAAAACAAAACAGGAGGCACTTGAGGAAGAAAGTACAGAGTATAGCAGACAAAAGGGAGAAGACAAAACAAAAATCAAATACTGAAATTCCCAAAAGAAATTTCTCTTTTTGAACCTCTTGTCATCTCAAAGAGAATCTTTAGAGGGTATTCTTCAGAATGACAATGAGATTGACCATCTGAGAAATCAAGAAAACTTTAGAACTATAATGCCTCAAGAACATGTAGAACTGACTATTGATAATGCCCAACTCAGAAGTAATAGAGACATTGGAATGATCATGAGGAGTACGGATCATGTCAAAGTATTGCATACTGCTTGAGTGTATTTATCAAAGATATCAGAGGAAAGACCTCTAGGACTTTGGTTAATGGCTAACCAAGATGCTACAAGAGAATCCAGTTGAAGTACAATTTAACTTACAAGACATTTTACGGTATATGCTGCCACCAGAAGTGACATTAGAGCACATTCAACTCTCAATGTCTGGAAAGTCCAGGACAAAAAGATGTTCCACAAACCTACAAACTAGGGATAATCTCATAATACAGCAAGTGTGGGACTTCAAAAGACACTAAAATAAAACAAACTTGAAGGAAAGAAAGGAGGTAGAAATTTGGTAAATATACTAGGTTTGCAATTAGTACACATGGGGCTACCAATACATTTACTACACCCAGAAAGACCAAAAGTAGGGAACAGATTATCTATCATAAAACTCTAACCAATCGATTCAGTCCAAAGCTTCCACAACCTTTAAACTGTGGAGTCTGAAACAACTTATTTCTTGATTATTCTTACACCAAAACTTAAGTGTATTTGGAACTACTGGACTCAAGATGATACATAGATGCAGAAGCAAATATGAGGAGCAGAACAGTGAAGTCACAGTGGTAAAGTCATACACGACTCAAGTCTGGCATTGCTCCTTCGCCTGTATCAGGAATGTTGATGGTCCCCATCAAGAGACTGTGAGAGACATGCCCAGCCCTATTTCTTGGTTGTGCAAGAACCACTTCTGATGGGCCTGATGAAGCTGCAAATCCACCAACTAAACTATTACAATTGCATGCTCCCACAATCATCATCTACAGTCCTAAGTACCAGTATGAAAATTGTCAACAACATAACTCTCATGATTAGTGAGAAATCTCCATATTCATCATTAAGAAAACCAAGACCATGTGAAAAACTCTTCTTCAAGGCAAAGAAAAATTCCCATGTAAGGACTGAGAACAGGGAAGGAAAAAAAATACAAAGAAGGGACGAACTAGAACTAAAAAAGCAATAGAACTACCAGTGGACTTTTCTGTTATAACTTTCCCAGTGACTTCATTAGGTCCCTATGGTGGGTATTGTCCAGAACGAAAAAAGTGGAAAATACGTGTGGGCCAGTGAAGAATCCAGACCTTCAGCACCAGCAGCGCTTGGACCAGTCCCAGCAGGAGGCAGCAGTGGTCTAGCTACCAAATGTAACGTATGACCATCCTCCACATCTGTTCAAACCATTCAAGGACCAAGCTTCGACAACCACATAGCAACTTGCATTTCTTATACAAAAACCATGATCATCCAGACCCATTAGCTAGTGCAGCAAAAGGCTAAAGTGCCCTAGGAACTGTGAAATCAAATGAATGGCTCTGAAATTAGAAGCCAATACAATTGAATCTCCCTTCCCAGTAGTGTCAGTGGACTGGTTTCATTTTGGCACAGGGAACATGAGTGAAGAAGGATACTGTAAGCTGACAACAACTGATCATCCTTCAGCACCTTTCCTCGACAAATCAAACGCTGGTTGTCTGCTGGCACCCCAACAACTGTAGCTAGGTGCTCCTTCAAAGCAGGAACAGCCACCTATTGACAACAACTCCAACCATCAACACCAAACAAAAATTGTGCACCATAACCAAAAACAAAGAGAAGTTCTCCAAAAAAATAAGAAATTGGAGATAATTTCCAAACACTGCTCACACTCACATTCTTGGCAACTCGGATGGTGTAACTTTGTGAGTCAAGGGTCTTGATCTTGATTTCCATGGTTTCACCAGGCACCTCTCCACCACTGCCACCACTTCTTTCCTGGATGGGTTCCATGCTCCTTAACACACCACCTTAATTTTGCGTCGTCAACCTGCCAAGAGACAATCCAGGCATTTACCTATATTCACAAGGTGCAATTAAATTCTAGGCTGCAATTGACATTGCAGGATATAGCTCCGTGTGTGATGCTCAAACACCACCATTTAGGTCATCAGACATCAGAGCACAGATGAGCCAAAATGCATCCTGGTGCATAACCCTAGGTTCTAAAAAAATAATATTCACTGACCTTCAGCATCTGATGCACACTATACCCTTGCAAACAATACTGCACTCATACAACTGAAGGTTACACCCAAGCACCAACTTTTGCCAAGAGGGGAGAACAAGACCCACATGCAAAAAGCAACTCCAAAGCAATATCATTCCACAACAGGAGAAGCCCATAAAAAGGGGGAAAAAAAAACCGTTCAAAAGAGGAGAGAAGACTTTGAAAGAAATCACAAGATTTGCATTTCCCATCCTCCAACCCTAAACTTCCAAGTAGCGATGAAACTATCCGGAACTCGTAACTGTCAGATGCAAAACGCACAAACCAAACCACACATGATAATAATAACAACAGCTTCCTTCTCCCAAATGGACAGAGGATAAATCCCCCCTGCTGCCCCCCCCCCGGGCCTCTCACTAAAGACCAACCCCAAAGATGAAAATTGCATCCCAAAACTCACGCACCCCGCAACCTCATAGACTTCCAGATTCCTACTCTCTAAACCTAAACCCCTGATCCCACGACAAAAGGAAAATTTTTAAAAACAACAACAACAACAACAACCCACCACAGGAAGAACGGAAAACACATACCTTTTCCTTTCCAACGAAACTTGAGGGAAGGGAAGGGAAAACAAACAGAAGCCGCCCCGACCGCTCACGCTACCACCTCCTTCTCAATTCCGCCTCCTAGCTATTACGACAACGAGCGATCGGTGGAGAGAGAGAGAGAGAGCGCGAGAAAAATATATATACATGTATATGCAGTGGGGAAAATAGACTGAAGTTAAAGAGAGGGAGAGAAGGGGGGGTTTAGGGGGAGAGGGAGAGATCCACAGGAGATTCAGAGGCTCCGCGACAGAAGAGCCATCATCAAAGCGTGGGTGGAATGTCTGCAGTTGGGAGCAAGGCGTGAAGGAAATGGGTGTGGACAGTGGAGAGGACAGGAGCTCGGTCGCGCCCTGTCCTGTGCTTCTTTGCGTCGAAGTTTTGTGCTTCGCGAAGATCTTTACCAGTGTTGTCCGGTTATCCAGTTTTTGGACAAACCTCAAGATATCAACATAGCATTTTATTTTTTAAAGGAGGATATGTATTTTAAAAATTCAACAGATTAGTTGTAAAGATGGTTATGTATCCAACCATTTTTTATCCCTTTGCCAGTTATGAATGAGCTAGGTTTTTAAATGCTAAGAAACTACGGATATGTATAGAACATATGCATCGCAAAATTTCAAATGTGAATTGTATTCAAATCCTTTGCAAATTACACACTAGCCCATAAATGTTTAAACATGACCACCTTACATATTCAAAGAGCTTGTGGGGGAATTGAACCCAAGTTCTTAAAATAAGAACTCTATCCATTACAACACAAGCTAACTAAAACAAACAAGCACCCAAAACCACCCCCAACACTCAAAATCTAAGAGCCCAAAAAAATATCAAAAGTTTGATGCAACTTGCTCAAACATATGTGTTGTTGGTGAGGTGTGAAATCCATAACAAAAGCGAAAAATTGTAAATTGCATGATTTACATAATCATCATCAACCTGGAGCTATTCAAAGTAGCCAACTTCTTCAATCAAACCATAGTTTTCTTCAACTAGAGGATATTCAACTTTCATATAATTTTCAAGAACAGCAATAGGTGTGCAATTCAAATGCAATTCATCACGCCAATTTTTTATCACCATGATTATCCAATTTAGATTTTTCACTTGAAGGCTATAGCGTCAGAAGGTTATCAACACACCAGCAAGGCTAAAAACATGTTCAATCTCAATTTGGGACTTTAAAATCCCAAGGATTTGCTTAGCCAAAAAGCCAACATTTGAAAACTAATCTTCATGGGACTACCATCATGAAAAAAGATCTACACATGCATATGGGAAGATAGATAACCTCCTAAATAAATAAAGTTTTCCAATAACAAGAATGCAAGAGGACTCCTCCATTGATACTTTGACACCAAACATATTACTTTCTTTAGTTATTATTCAAATTGAAAAACAAACACATTAGCACATATCGCACATGCTTGGGAGATTGAGTTTATCAAAGCAAGTCATAAGCAATGCACATCAACTTGATGAAGGTTGCATATCGTGTTAGTAATCAAAAAAAGGCTTTGAAACAAATACATAATCAGAAATTAGTAGTGTTGAGAAGCCTTGAACTAGCATCTAAAGGTTTTGATATAAAAAAATGAAAGAGGTCATAACTTTGGACAAGGTAACAAGTCCTATGTTTCAACTTAACCCTAAATCCCCTATGGGTTGTTTTTTCACAAAACCATAATAATAATTTTTGATGTTTCCTACTAATTAATCTCTCTATATTTGTTGACACATGATCATATTTTTTGGTGATTGAACACAATTGAAACTAAGCAAAATACCCTTTCTGATTACTACACAAACATACATAGGGATTGGTTTTGTATTGGCAATAACTTATCAATAAGTTCCACCCAACTTTGCATTTCAAAATCCGCAAAGGTGGTCATTCAACAACAACTAAAGTTGTAGATGCATTCAAAAGTTACAAGGTTGATAACTTGTTTCATGGTGATGAGGTGGGTCACATATGACTTGTTATAATGTTGCTAACCTTTTTTGGTTACTTGTGTATATATTTGTGTCGTATCAAGTAATTTGTCACTATAGGTCATCTAAATTTTCAATGCCTTAGTATTACCTATAGGAGTTAGTGAATGTTGTGGGGACTGACAGATCACAGCAATACCAAAAAACTAAACATCTCCACTTCAACCTTGCACCTTTCATAAAACTACCATAAAATAGCATCAAATTATATGAAAGTATATGTCAAGTAGCATTAGTTGGCTCTATTAAATTTATAAGAATCTAATTTTAAGAAATTAAAAGCAAATGAATTTTTTAAATAGATAAAAAATACATTTGAAATCGACTGAAAAATATGTGTTTAAACCTACTTTTTGGTTAGAAAATTAATAAAATTGATACATGTAATAAGTTAGGAAATGAAGATCAACACATGTTTTAACAAGTCATCAAAAAAAATCTATTTCCTTTTCATAAGAACTTATTTGACACCTATTTGAAACCAAAAGCCCATAATGAAAAATAAACATCAAAATCCACTTGTATTTTGAAAAACCTACTTTTACAGTTTGAAATATGAAAATCAATTCACATTAAGGTAAACATATATCATATTTGGGTGTAGTCACTTACACATACCATAGCAAGTGTAACATTTACTTGATTTTTTCATGTTTTAAAGTTGTAATTTAATTTGATGTTGAAATTGTAAGATTTGTTTATATATTTGTATTTTTAGTATATCATGGAAACATGTGAATTAATTTGAAAATAATCCAATGAGTAAAATTTAACAAAAACATTCATTAAACACTATAATGTTTGCTTTTAGTAGTAAAAGGACTTGTAAATGGATTTGAATTTTTTGAAAATGACATTTTTTGCCAAAATTTTAACATAAACCTTAATAAAATAGTATGAAGAATTTCTTTACAAATTTAAAGATTTTTTCAAGAATATTCCAAAAATATCTCCCAAAAAAAGTCACAAAAGTAGTAAAAAAGGGGGCAAATGTGGCTCATGTTATCGCATTTGGACCCTTTTAAGCATTGAAATGAAAACATTCAATGTTCCAAAATTTTATAATGGGTTTATCGTTATTTTAAATCTACTTGTTCCAATTTTGACAAGGTAATCAAATTATTCACTTTATCTTGTTTACACCCTGACCAATGTATGTACATGCAAATCACAACCTCTTCAATCATCCTTGGTATATTTCAGTAGATATTCAAATTGAAGGAGCGGATTATATTGAAGAGATTACATGGTATGGGTAGTTTTGCATTATTTTCCAAATGTCATGGGTCACATTGGATAACATTTCCATCCAAAAAGAATTCATATTTTTTTTAATGTATCATATATTATTGCCATCTCGTTTAAATCGAATCATAGCATGCCTTCAACTAGTACAGGCTTCCTCATCACATGCACAAATACTCAAAGTCAACAACAGACTTTGGTTCCAAGTACATACATGTGTGTTGAGATTTTAAAAAATCCTATGTAATGTTCACATAATTCTAATTTTAAGGTTTATTTTATTCTTAAAATTTTTTAACACCAATTAAACAATATTAATATAATCAAATAGTGATTGTGAAGGCATGTGTGGTTGTGTGTTTTTACATGTGTTTGTTAGTGTTTGAAAGCCTCTTGGGTTGAAGCTCTTATAGATGCATTACTTTCTCATGTGTGGATTTTTTATAATTTTTGAATTTGGGTAATCTTTTCTCTAGAGGTTATTTATATATGGCAACATTTAGGATGGTGATGGCCACTTAGCAACACAATCCCAACAAGTCCTTTAAGGTACTTAATGGATTTTTTCCCTTAACAAATGCTTTGGAAATTTGTGAGCTTCTTTTTAAGTTTATTGTTTGTGCATTGTTTTCTATCATAAATGTGTGCACATTAAACTGTTGGATGATTTGAGGTTAGGGAATTTTATTTTTTTCTTCCAATCAACCAATTTTTCTAGTAATGGTGTCACTTTTAAATCTTTCAATTCAGATGTGGAACATTGATTTTGTTGAAAATGCAATAGTTATGTGCAACCAGGACATAACCATTTAGGAATAGAATGTATGTTGTTGTTCCACAATGAAGGAAGAAGTTTAATTTAATGTGGAACTTACTACTAGCATGGATATATCATTGTTTATTGAGACGGGTAACCTTAAATTGACACCAAAGAATAGCTAGTTGTTTTAAGTAAGCTTTTGATGGATTAAAGTGAATAAAATTGGATTTCTTTTGTGCTAACTTTTTTTAAAGCTATGATATTGTCATGTATGTGTGGGAAAGTGGTCTCCCCTTTGATTCATGGCATATCAAGTTTGAGTTTGCTCTAAGGCTGATTACCTAGTGGCTTCATCTTGGGACAATAAGGTAATATCTATAGTTTATTTATATTCATGGAACTTTGGGGTGTACCTTGTTATAAATCCATATGATTATGTCATAGTTTGATATGAAGGCATTTTGGTAGCTAAAATTATGAATTTTTTTCAATGCTCAAGTGTTGATGTTATATTTTGAAGTTATAATTTTGTACTATGTCATATGTAATATTGAAAGGATGTGGAATATATGCATGTGTGTTGTTGGGAAATCCAATCTACTAGCGGTATTGTTCTTAAAGTAACTATCCTACATGATCAACCAGTAAAATTCAAAGTTTTTCTTTCTAAGTTTTAAATTCATTCCAGGCAAAAGTAGCAACACATAATAATATGTGTAACATAGTCATTACCCATGGGTAATGAATGTTATAATTGTTTGGTAAAAAGAAGAAATAGAAAAGTATTTATTCATTTTTAAAGGATTTGATCCATGTTGTTTCAATTGACAAGGATGCTTTATAAGAAGGAAGTTATACGTCTCCCCCTTGTTTGCACTCCTAGAATTCTAGTTGCCAATAAAACATTGTATGGACCTTGTTAACATTCGTAATGAAAAACTTACAACATATTAATTAAAGGTTTGATTGCAAATATTTTTTCATGTTCGAAATATCTTTCAATTCTTTGTAGGGAAAAAATGATGTTTTATACATGAATGGGTTGTCTTCCTTCATTAAAAGGTTTTTTCCACAATTTAATTCAACTTTGCAAAATATTTTTAAGTGGGGAAACTTTGCAGATAATAGTTGAGATTTGTAATAAAATTAAAGACTCTTTATGGAGTTTAATCAACTTCTTTGGTAGAGTAGAGAATGTATTAAAATAGTGATAAAATCTTAATCAATTGAGTGATGGAAATACATTGTTTAGATGGGTGTTTTTAGAAATTAGAAGAAAAGAAGAAAAATCAAACAAAACATTTTCAACAACAAAATCCCATCATTCAATGAAGTGGTTTGAGAGACCATTCATGTTACGTATAATCACCTCTTTCAAAATTTATCAAATAATGTTAACATTATGAAAAATTTACAAAAAGTTGGAATCACATGAAACTTTTTCAAATCAATATGTCAAGATGCAATTGAATAATGAAAATTATGATTAAACTAAAAGTTATTATTCTTTTAGTCATCATAATCATGGAATTGATAAATTGACACCATTATTCATGATATTCATATGTTTTCAACAAGCATTATTTCAATGATGGAATAATAAAGATGAAAAATACATAACAATGATGTGAAAAACACTTGATAAATAACATCAATCTAATGTTTCATTAAAATTACATTGAAATTTTGGCCAAGGAAGTTTGTGATGTAAGGGCACATTAGTAGGCCCAACCTTATTTTGTGTCACAAAATTTTATTTCGGTGAACAAACAACCCAAGATTTGGAAAAGATATTCAAGCCCAACTTAGTGAAAAGGATTGTTCAACAACTTCACAAAATTACATTGATACTTCAACAAATAGTGGTGGGAGTAACCGACATTTTTTTTATGAACAAGGACATAACAAAGGGTAAAGAAATGGCAATCAAACCTTCAAATGTAATAGCAAGTTTAAAGTTATCTTCAATGTAAGAGGGGGATAACTAAGAAGCTCGAAAAAGTTCAGAATAATAGTTTAAAAAGAGGAGATTCCTTCAAATGTTGCATAGGAAGAAATTCTTTCAAAAGTTATCCAAAAGGAAATGTAGGTAGCTTGAAACTATCTGGTTAATGAAGAATTGACAATTCGCCGAGTAGAAGATATGTTGCCTAGTACATCTTAATTTGCAAAAGAAATCATTACGTCAAAGGAGGAAGCCCCTCCAAACCAATGGGTGGTGGAGTAGGACTAGTTTGCAACACGAAAACAAGGTGGGGGAAGTGTTTCCAAAAAATTGAAAGAAGTAATTTATGTCCTCATTGCCACCAATGAACAAGTTTATGTGCATGAATTACATTATCACCTTGAAAAATGTACTAGAGAATGAAACATTAGCTTTGGATATTATGACCACCCAACTACTAATAACCAAAGAAGAAATGATGGAACTTGAAATATTTGCAAAATGAATAAAAAAGTGGGAATTGACCAAGGATTCATACATCATCCAAATGAGGCAAAAGGACAAGGAGCTGTCACATGATTCAACAAAGATGGCGAAACAATTATAGGCTCAATGAAATGAGGCAAAGAGGGGACATATTACTTTGTATGTTGAGTAAGAATGTTTAGAGGAGTTAAAAGCCACCAAGGAAGAAAATGGGGATCTAACTAAAGGAATTAGTGGAAATGAACTCACAACTTCATGGAAAAGGAAGAAAATTTCACAAAGAGATGCAAAAAATTAAGAAGTTGCATGAAGAGGAACAACATAAACTTGGAATGAAAGAAGATTATGAATTCAAAACTACACACACTTTAGGAGGAAGAAATTTTTTGCAACATTAAATGAATGCATTAAATGAAAAAAAGAAGCCTTGACCAAAGCCTTAAATGGCCTTGAAGAGGCATATAGGAATCAAAGGAAAAAATAGCAGGAGGTAGAAGCTTGAAGGACTTCCAAAGAAATGCTTTATGATCAATAAAATATACAAGAATTAAAAAATGTTCAAACCTCAAGCATTAGTTCTAAAGATAGAGGTGCTTGATTGGGATATCCTTGCAACACATAATGCAACCAAGGTAACATATTTGATAAGTTGGAAGGATGAAAATTAGTGGAATTGGATATTGTGTTGGATAAAACAATGGAGGACATGCATGAGTGGCATGTGGAACAAACAAAGGGGTACCATATGTATATTGACAAATTGCAATTAGGGTGAAAGAAGAGCTAACAAATGAATTAGAGGGTATTAACGATGATGATTTACAAATCTTTAGCCAAGTCTTACCATCTATAAAAGGAACAACATGGTTGAAAGTCTCAATGGAGATTCAAACCAATGAAATCCATAGGGACACAAACTGAGCTTTGAGAATCATAGTTGGTTATGACAGATGTTGAAGTACAAACTGAGGTGGGCAATCAAGTTGGTTTGCCGAGGAGTATAGTTGGTATGTAAATAAACCCAATGGGTAAACATTTATTGAGCTTCAAGAAGCAAAGCTAGTTACCACACATGTTGAAGTGCAAATTGAGGTGAGCAATCAAGTTGGCTTGCCAAGGACTATACAATGTATGTAAACAAATCCAAAAGTAACATCGTCAAGATGCAAGGTTATGGTCAACTTAGGAAATTACTCAATTGAAAAAAGTGATGAAGGTATGTTGATGATAGAAGAACATGAAAAAACTTTCCAACACCATGGAAGAGAAGAAAAATTGATGGAAAGGAAAAACCTGAAAATGAATAAGGAAGAGGATGAATATGTCAAGATTCATAGATGCAATTGCCAAATTGGAATTTTGGGAACACCTACTCACCAAATTTTAACTATTTATTTCTACAATTCATTTACCTTCCCAATAAATAGTTGTTGCGTTCTTACCCCTTCCATCCATTTAAGTATCACGTACTCAATGGCTCGGATAACATTATGTTACATTTCCATTGTACTACAACTACTCATCAATCTTTGTTGCTTTAGTTTTTTTTTATTGATCTAGTGTTTCATTTTTATTGTTTTATAATCTATGACACTTCATTCTTGCAAGTCCAAATGTTATGTTCAATTATAAAACTCGCATACACACATTGTTTAAACCTACTTGGAAGACTCCATTATTCAACATAATTTTTTTTTTTTTTCTTTCTTGTTTCTCATCCACCAACACTACCATGAAAATGATAAAAATGTAATATCACACATGGAATTTTACATAATTTTGAATCACGTACAACAATATGTTTTCAAAAAAATGGTGAACCCCCTATCCTTAATTCCTTCTTCTTTTATAGACAATTATTGTCAATTTTAACTAATTACTTGACATAAATGTTCATTAATTAGGCTAACTACCAAGTCTACTAACAATTTGATTTGTTGGTCTGTTTATCGAATGCTTTAAGCAATTTAACTTGCTTACTTTTATCAACCTATTATAGTCTATGATTTGATTTGCATTTCAACAATTAACTATATATGGAGATTGGTTTACTCGTCACTCGTTGGTTTTGGCTTGACTTATTCATCATCATTTGGCTATATTTGGGGTTCAACTTGACACTTATTTGAGGTTTCTATGATGTAGTTCACTTTTTTATACTATTATTTGATTAGTAGAATTAAGTTACATTACACCTTCACCAACTACATTTTTTAGAAACTTTTATGAACTATTTTTTTTTTAAACTTCTTTTAGAAACATTTGTTAACTAAATTTTCTAGAATTTTAAAAACTATTCTTCAAAGATCTTTCCAAAATTTTCATTTATTGCTTAATGCATATGATATGGAATAACTTTGTGAACAAGAATCAATGTTGTATGCTTTAAAATCTTTTACAAATGTGTGCAATTTTTGATGATGGTTCCTTCATTGCCATTATGTTTTGTGTCTTCATCAATGTGCTTTCTTTCCTTTTTCTTTTTACATCATGCTTGTTTTCTAAAACTACACATGAAGCATTACATTGTTGCAATGGTCTTACTAATATATTATTTTATTTTTGTAAAAGTAGAATTTTTGTAGATAGAACTTGTAAAATGAAACCATGACAATGAAGTGAAACTAGAAAGAAAAAGAGGGGAAAAGTAAAAAAATACGAGAAAAAGAACATACCTTCACATTAAATGATTGTTGAAAATTTGAAACTTTAAGTAACAACACAAAAAAATCTTGAAATGTTCTTTTCATTATTATTAAATGCTTGTAAACACTATTGTTGACACTAAATTAATATACATTCCATGTCACATGTTATTTCATCCTTGAGATTAATTAACAATTATCAAAATTTTCAAATCGTATTTTTTCCATACAAAACATATCGTATTTTTATGCTTACAAGCCAACGGAGTTTTTAAACATTATCCTAAACACTAAGATAATACAAGCACTACCACCAAAGGTGGCATGGGCTTTATATTCTAAAATGTCTTTATTTCAATGTTTCACAGTTGCTTAAATCTACAAATTCTTGTTCTTTAAAATGTTTCCATTTTGATAGCTCACATTTACGTATTGATTAAAAGCCTAAACCCTTATACCATAAAATTTCTATTCTGATAAACTTTAATATTATAAAATTTGAAAGTTCGCAATTGCATAATCGACTAAAACTATAAACCCTAAAACTTTTCCATGGTCTTTATACTCTAATATGTTTCTATTTCAAAAACTCACGATTGCATTTTTCATTAAAACCCTAAACTTTTATGCCCTAAGATTTCACTACTGTGATAAACTTTAGAAATTGATAACCTGTAATTGTATAGTCTTAAAACCCTGAACTTTTATATCCCTAAAATGTGTCTAACAATTCCTTCATAGTCTTGAAACCCTGAACTCTTATATCCCTGAAATGTCTCTACCTATTCTTTAAAATGTCTCTATGCAAATAGCTATGACAGTGCAGAGGCTGCTAAGAGCAGTGAAGAAATTGCAAAATCAGTTTGACAAGGGCCTGAAAGGAGCAGCAGAAAAATCAAGGGCTGTCCACGGTGGTGTAAGTCAGTGATATGTCCTTGATTTTCGTTCTGTGATTTTGTAGAATATGAATGCAGGTCAATGTTGCGAATGCTGGTCGCAGATTTTCCTAAGCAAAGTTCGTGGTAGTAACGTCCGAAGCTTGAGATTCCTCGCCTGGCTTCATAAGCATAGTTATTAGGAGATATTTAGAGAGAGAGAAGCGATACAGGTCGAAGCATCAAAACTGACTTTGTTTTGGTCGCTGCAAACATAGTAACTGTGCAAGCATCCCACTTCATGCTCATGAAGCTCAAACAACTGAGAATTTTGTAGGTTAGTCTTAATGCTAAACCCTAAACTCTAAACCCTCAGGATTTCTGTCTCTGTGTTCCGGTCACACCTACGTTGGTAGTAAGGACTGTTTTTTGCATGTGAATTGTGCAGCCAGTATCATGGGCGAGTCTGGCACTTTTGGTGGTAACAGGGATTGGGCTGCTTTTGTATTGGGATCAGGAGAAAAATGGCAGCTCAAAGCTCCAATTGAAGCTTTACTACAAATTGCATATACTAGTTGTCTGCTTTATATGGGAGTTGAATTGAGGTGCATCTGGTCTGAAGGAGAGTGCTAAAATTTTGAAGGTTTGGGAAAGCAAATGAGGTATTTCAGAAAATATAGAACTGATGAGGCCTCAGTTTCCATTCTCTGATTTACCTTCTGGGAGGCATCACAAGCAACTTAGTAGTGAAATCTCTGCCATTTCCCTCTTTCACTTTGCTGTTCAGTGTTCATTGAGTGTGATTTCTTTGGCTGGTTTTATTGTGAGCGATCTGTCTGGTGCAGCGATGCAATCAGATGGGGCTGCTGTAGCAAGAACTGGCCCTGGGGTTGGGAAGGCTGCAATTGGAGGTCCTTTCAATTGGTTAATCAGCATGGAAAAGAGGTGACTGATAAGGACTTTGTTGGCAAATGAACTCTCATTTACTTTGAGTTTACTTACTGCCCAGACATCTGCCCTGATGAGGTCACAAAACTTGCAGAGGCTGTTGATGAAATAGGTATGTGTTACCCTCACAGGCTAGTTGCATCTTGAATGAAGATGCTATTGAATTATTTTTTATTAGCTATGTCTCTTGAACTTGCTAGCCAACATCATGACTGACTCCTCCTGTTGCTTCTGAAAATGCACAGAAATTCAGGACACAGATTTTTCGAATGATTTGCCTGAACTTTTGTGCATGTTGCTATATACTTGTGTACACCCACTGTTGAAAGCTGACAAAGGCAGTGGGTAGTCAAGGCAGCTCATCACTTCTATTCCCAATGAAGGTGATGGTCTGACACTTAGTGAGCGACTCTCATAAGGCTATGACTGTACTCATTGCCATGCTGCCTTCAATTTTTTTGTTGTGGAGAGTTGTGTGCAATATCAGACATGTGTTCTCCCACAGGGTCACATCAAGCTCTATTTGTGAACAGAGAAGGATATTGGTTGTTTCTTTTTGATATTTCATTGCCATCAAAATGTCTATTTCATCTAGGTAGGAGCCTGTGATGTCCACTCATAATGATGGGAATTCTTCTCGTCAACATATGGGCTTTACGCTGGCTTAATATTAAAGTGCAAGTTTGTAATTTCATCTTTTTCAGGTGTCAAGCTCCATTGTTTGTACAGCATGGTGGTGTGTCATGCTGGTAAACTGTATTAGCAGACACTATGTTTCAAGACAGTAAACACAGAAAGGAGTAACTCTTTGTCAAGTCTGATGATGCAGAGAAGAAGGTGGGTGAGCAAATTCTGCGAGTTTTTATCTCTATTGATCCTGAGTGTGATACAGTACAACGGATTCAAGAATATTTGATAGGTAACTTGGAATATCAGCCCCCCATTCTAGGACTCTACTCTCTGACATGTACAGGTGGTGGACAGCCTCAGGATGTTGTACACATAGAGAACAAGCCTTGAGTAATGCTTATAGTCACTGCAATTCATGATGATGGTGATGATGTGATACTTTGTAATAAAAAACTACCAAGGTTATGGCTGCAGTCATTCCTCTCATGTTTGTTTTGGTTTAGCCAGAAGTGACATAACCATTGACTTCCAGTTATGATGGATTTTTCTCTGCAGTCTTGTAGGTGTTGGCATATAGGCTCAAGAAAATAGGTGGAGTATAATAAAATTGGAGACCATCAGAATGGGATTTGGATTGGCTGTGATGGACCACTTAGAGACTTAGTATTTGATCTGAACCAGCACTCTGGACTTGTACTATGTTACCTAGACCAGTGAGTGATTCATGTGACAAGGATATGGGGAAGAAGAGGGGTTGTTATGCACATACTTTTGCCCAAAGTCCTGCCAACTATACTTGACTGGTTGTGTTCAGGGGCCACTTCAATTGGTTCTTGAATTGTCAAGCATTGCTGGTGAGGTGGGTGCAGAATTTCATCCCAGATTAGTGGGACTGACTGGCAGTGTAAAAGCCATTCAAGAGGTGGCTCGTGAGTATCGTGTATATCACATGAAGACTGAAGATGAGGGCAATGACTATCTTGTTGATCACTCCATTTTCATGTATGTGCCAGGTCTACAATGTTGTTATTCGATACAATTATGCTTAGACAGGAATCATGAATTTGTGGTACTTTCTGAGTTCTAGCTCACTGTCTGTTAATAACTTGCTCCCAGGCCACATTGCTGAAGCACACATTTAAGTGTTTGTTTATTGTGTCAGTGTTACTCTGTTGGTCTATCAGAAGGGGGTGTGGGCTACCTTAGAGTTCCTAGTTTCTTGTAATTATTTGTAGTTGTTCAGATGCTCTTAAGTGCAAGTGGATCCATTCATGCATAAGAATTATGCAATCAATAGTTAACCAGGCATTCATCTGAAGTGCACCTATTGATTATGGTTTAGAGCAAGTGAAATAATTACCGGTGAACATGCCTTGCCAGAAATTGTATGATTGACAATAGCATGAACTCAGCAGATCCTCCTGAGTTTAGAGTAAGATGATATCTTGCAGGATGATGGTCAAAGAGTTTCTTATGATGGCAATGCACTATAGTGAGCTCAATAAATGGAAATTCAACGTTCCATTTCTCTCCATCATATGAAATAGAAACTGGACTCATTTATGCACTTCAAGTCTGTGTAGCTGCTTGTGATGACCATTCAAATGTGGGTCCTGGAAGTTGTGGAATAAAAACAAATGGCAGGTTGGCATGGACATTGCTTGTGAAGAGTTGAACTCCCTGAGATGAGAGAAGGAATGTCTCTCAAACCTTGCTTGCCCTGTAAGAATTCTTTCTACAGAAGGTCAGAGAAGCTGGACATCAGTATATGTGATTTTTACAGGTTAGTGCTCCTTTGCAGAAACCCATCTCTATAAGTAGAAGTAATCCAGTTTTGTGGTTATTCTGGAAATGTATTGAGCAGCCTAAAAGAAGTTTTGCTGTTGGAAAGATCTGAAATTCTGGATGTTGCAGAACTATTGGAAGTTTTGAACAATGCCCATGTAGCAGCTCTAAAGAACTGGAGATTGGGTGCTGTGGTGAAAATAGAGGACAAATTCTAGTGAACTGGTGGATTCTGGAAAATCTCTTGACATTGTGTGCAATCAAGTACTGGTGATAAAAGTTCTTGCTGGTGAGAGTGTCACTTTGGTAGGATTCTTTGTCTCTTTGTCATGGTTGGGCTTTGTACAGAACTATTTTGAAGTTTGTTACAGAGTTTTCACCAAACTAGAAATTTGCTCAAACTTAGGACCATGGAATCATTTACCTTGACAAGAAATCAAATTAAAAAATTTCAGAGGATAGTTTCAGGCACTCTAGATGCATCTTATCAAGTATGTGTGAGTACTCGCAACAGTCCAAAATGTTTATACTGGCAGAAGACAAGAACCAGGGCTGCTCTGGAAGTTGTTGACAGTCACTTCCAATGTAATTACCAGTTGATGACCCTATGAAGTGGCAGTACCTGAAGAATACCCTGGGGAAGAGGCTTAGTTGTGCTATGCTTGCTGTGGCCAGCATGCGAGTCCCCTGACTGCAAGACTTGAATCTCTTTCAGATGCCCAACCTGTGAGCATGCGACAGCTCTGAGATTGAAGGTTGGTTTGGATGATCCGACAAACAGGCCACTTGAATGCCAGTAGGTTTTTTGACTGTGACTTGGTGTTGGTTCCAAGTTGCCCACAAACTACATGGACATGAATTGTTTTGCTTGCTGCACACCTCCCACTTTTGTCACATGGTTTTCAAAGTAAGCTTGGAACCTGGATCATACCTGGGTGTTGGATTCTTTTCAGTGTGATTGACTAATAGCACTCTGTTAACCAAAGTAAGAGAAAAGTTGCTGCTGTGATTATTGTGGCATGCTAATAGAAGTCCTGGCACTTAGAGGAATAGGTTTTGCAAGCATTAAGAGAGAAAGTACAGAAATTGTACGGCATAGAGTGTGTGCTGCTTGTCATTATGATAACTTGTAGCATGGAGTTCTAGAGCTTCTAGTATCTGGAGTGCTTGTGTTTGGGGGTAAGGAAATGTGGCAAATTTGGGCACACATGATGAATGAACAAGGTCAACATACTTGAGAACCTGCATAACAGCATCATGTCCTCTTCAAATTGGAGCTTGACAATTTTGGTGTTGGATGGAAAAGGCCCAGGCACTCCTTTTATTGCCATTTTCAAACTTGGGTCCTAAAGTCTAAACCAGATCGATTGCAGTAATTTTTATAATAAGTTACAAATGAAGAGAGCTCTGAAGTGCAATATCAAAATAATACTACTTAAAACAATAATTTGGTATTTGTGTTTTGCAAATTGACAGATTCAATTACTGAACACTAACCTAGAGCAGTCACTTGTGTTTTTGAGGAATGGTTCTTGTAACATTCTCTCCATGTCAGATTTATGGTTGATTCTATGCTCATTTTGATGCAAGCAGTGTGTATTTCTATCTATTCTAATTTAACAGTGTGGTGCAAAGCACCAAGTGCTGTCTTGAAGGAGCTCAGCAAGCTAGTAGTCTTGAAATTGTATGGTTGTTTTCGAACCACTCTACACTACATGTATTTTTGCATTAGTTTTTCACTTTTAAAATTTATATAGGCATTCTTTTCAAGAACCCGTCAACACATTACATTGCCTTATATGGAGTCCTAGTCATAAATTTATTTGATGTTACTAATTCACTTGTTACTTTTACAATAAACTAGTGGGTGCCTGTGACCTTCGGCCACTGTGAAGTCCCCCGGTTTCTTTAAACTTGGTTCGCATTTTAGTTCTTTTTAGAAACTTTTAATTTTTTTATTTTTCTATTTTTATTATTATATTGTGATCATCCAGCCGGACGGACATTTCATCCATCCCCTTAATCGGGACGGACAGTAGCTAAAAGAAAAAAAGCTTCCCCAAAATCCGTCCCGTCATCAAGCCGGACGGACATTTCATCCATCCCCTTAATTGG